>ULQX01062655.1_pt1 | contig 220789 bp, 192 predicted proteins | sample 1954941 | NCBI WGS metagenome assembly ULQX01 (sample SAMEA4835667, study PRJEB28245) | human gut metagenome | biome: gut microbiome; material: fecal sample | place: Denmark | collected 2008
TGCACGACCAGAAGCAAGTTATGCACGCTCTATTCAATTAGGCAGTGCAAAATATTAAAATAAAATCATCGAAATAGTTGTTTGCGAAACTCAAAATAGAGTAGAACACGAAAGGCGGAGTTTCGCAGACACCTATATTTTTTAGAATGCGAGGAGGGTATTCGTATGAAAAAGTGGACCAGAAGAATGTTAAAATTATACTGCGTTTCTCTGCTTGTGCTTTGTATTATGATGGTAAATATTGCATCAGTATATGCAGATAGCAATGGCGGGGATGATTTTGACTATTATCTGTATAAGGCAGATATGTTTGCGGATGGGGGGACAAGAAGTGGGATTAATGTTGACAAATTAGTTGAGGCACGACATCCATCACAGATTCTTATCGATGATCTGAATAAAGATAGTAACAGTTTTGAGAAAAAAGTAAATGCGTGGAAAGCACTTCATTTTGTGACTGATCCAGGTAAGATAGCTGAGGGAGCTATAGATGAAAAGGGATATTATACAGCTATTATACTCAGTGCATTTAAAGCGGAAAGTACATCGATTAAATTTGTAGATAAAAGTATACAGGAGGGATGGGCGGAGACTAATAATCTTATTTCTCAGATAAAAAATGTTGCTGAATCGGCAGATAATATTGACAATGGATACTTTCAGAAAAGTACAAAGCTTTCGTCTATGACATCTTCAGAGAAGGCTTTGTTAGAAAAAGAGATGAAGGATTATTTTGCCAAAAATCATCCTCTGATAACTGATTCGGCGGCAGTTTTTGGTCTGGTTAAGGATACTATAAAGACTGCAAATACTGTTGGAGATGCGGTATCACTCCTTGTATCATATGTGCAGGTGGCTGAAATGGGAAGCAATATGAAGGCAGTGCTGATTGACCTCAGAGATCGCTGCCCTGATAATAATAAGCCGTTAAAGATGGCTTTGGACGAATGCGCATTAGCATCAGAGGATTTTGAGAGCGCAGTGCTGGCAATGAATTGCAATGTTGTTTTGGGCCTGTCAACGGACGTCCTCAGCACTATGATAACCGAGGGCTGGAAGGCTTTGCTCAGTTCATGTGTTTATTCAAAAGCCTTTCTTGTCGGTGCGGAAGCAGGTACGATTATAGGCGATTCCATTGCTAATACTATGTTTTCAACAGATGAAACTGTAGAACAGTATGAAAAGATGAAATGTATTACGGAGTTTATACATCTTCTCAGGGCGTCTGTCTACGGGATGGAATTTAACTATCCCCAGAATAGGACAGATGAGAATGCTTTAAATTATTTTGCATCAGTAGATGTGATGAAACAAAGTCTTACATTGAGCTGTGATATTGCGAAAAAATTCGGGGATATACAGTACAATAATACGGCATTTGGTAAATGGACTATAGGAGAAGGCAATTACAATGAGTTTGTCCGTTTAATAACATCTATTCAGGACAGCTATGAAGGGAACTATAAAGACATGCATGAGGCTGTCGATAATGAATTGGCAGAGGATTACCCTGATCTTTTCGATGAGATTGTAAACAGAGCGGACAATGAAGTGACCGTCAAGAGTATATCTGGAAAATGCGGTGATGATGTTGTTTGGAGATTATATGAAACTGGAGAGCTTGTTATAAGCGGTAGTGGACAGATGTATGACTATACTCTTGATAACAAGGCTCCGTGGGCTGATGGCAATATCACGAAGATAAAGATACTTAGCGGAGTGACATCCATCGGCAACAGCGCATTTGCAAATTGCAAGAATGCGGAGAGTGTAACCATAGCGGCGTCGGTAAACTGCATTGGAAGCAAGGCATTTTACAACTGCAAAGCTCTGACAAGTGTGGATGTTCCTTCGGGAGTCAGTAGAATTGAGGAGAGAACGTTTGCACTATGTGATGGTCTGACATCGGTGAATTTGAAGAATGGCATACGCTATATAGGTGAGTCAGCGTTTGAGGGATGTACTAAGATAACGGGTATCAATCTGCCTGATAATATCACAGATATAGATAAGGGTGCTTTTAGAAAATGTATTAGTCTGACATCTGTTGTGATACCATCTGGTATGAAGAGCATAAGTGAAGTAACCTTCTCAGGCTGTAGTTCACTCACATCTGTAAATATCAGATCAAACATAACAGAGATAGAGGCATGTGCATTTGCCTCATGTACCGGACTTAAGAGTATAGATCTTCCTGACAGTGTTACGTCGATAGGACTTGGCACATTTTCAGATTGCAGCAGCCTGATGCATGTGGGGCTTCCGTCGGGGCTTAAGAAGATAGAGTCAGGTATGTTTTCGGGCTGCGCGAGCATGACTGGAATAGATATACCTGATGGGCTTGAGAGTATAGGCAGTAATGCTTTTGGCGGTTGCACCGGACTTAAGACCATATCTCTTGCAAACAATATAGGAAATATAGGAGATTATGCATTTTCTGGCTGCAGTGCACTTAGCAAAGTTACGACCAAGGGCTCAGTGACAAATAAGAAGGCTGCTGGATATATCGGTGAGAGAAGTTTTGATGAATGTAACAATCTAACCAAATTAGAGATACCTGAGAATGTGATGGGAGTTGCTGCGTATGCATTTTATAGACTTACAAGCCTCACAAGTGTCAAGATTCCGAGTGGTGTAACTACGATTGGAAGAAATGCATTTGCCGGATGCACAGGTCTGCTGAAAGTTACGATCCCATCAAAGGTTAATACAATAGAATCCGATGCGTTTGGGGGATGCAATGGACTTACAGCAGTTACGATATCGTCAGGCGTTGTCAATATAGAAACGCAGGCTTTTTCAGAGTGCAGTAGTCTGACGAATATTACATTGCCATCTTCGGTGAACAAAATAGGTTTCAGAACCTTCTCAGATTGTACAAAACTAGAAAATGTAAATGTGCAAGGCGATAAACTGGAGATTGGGAATGAAGCATTTTCAGGTTGTACAGCAATTAAAGAGTTTACTATTCCGGAGGGAATTACTGGAATCGGAGCGAGAGCTTTTAAGGGGTGTACAGGTCTCGTTGATGTGTATATATCGTCATTCAAATCTGATTGGGGTACTTATATTTTTGATGGATGCAGCAATCTGCAGAATGTAGAATTTCGTGATGGCGCATCCGGTGTTCCGGACTATACTTTTAAGGAGTGTGCAAAACTTAAAAGTGTGGATGCTTCCAGGAGTGTTTTGAACAATATAGGCAGATTTGCTTTTGATAGCTGTAGTTCGCTTACGGATTTTGTATCCTCTGATAGCCTAACTGAAATTGGGGATTTTGCATTTGCAAATTGTAAAGAACTGACAGGTTTCGAGTTCCCCGACAGTATGCAGAAGATAGATACTTCTGCTTTCTTAGGATGTACGGGGATGACATATATCTCAATTCCGTCCGCGGTAACATATATTGAAGAAAAGGCATTTTACGGATGTACAGGAATCAAAAAAGTGGATATAGCTGTGTTAAAGGCTGACTGGGGACAGGGAATCTTTACCGGATGCAAAGGCTTAACAGAGATTGTATTGGGGAATGATGTGACAGGCCTTCCTATAGATACATTTAGCAGCTGTGAGAATGTTATAAGCATAAAGGCAAAGAACAGCAGACTGACTGAGATATATGAAAACGATTTTAAGCTGATGAAACTTTTGCAGACTGTTGAGTTACCGGATACTTTGAAAACTATAGATAGATCTGCGTTTATTGGTTGCTCAAAAATCTCCAGTATAGAAATTCCGGCGAGTGTTGTTAATGTAGGTGGAGGTGCTTTTCTGGGATGTACTGGTTTAAAGACTGTAAAATTAGATAATTGTGATATGACATGGGATGGATGGACTTTTTCAGGGTGCACAGATCTTCAGACTATAGAATTTGGCGATTCTGTAAAGGCTATTCCGAAATATATGTTCAATGATTGCAAGAAACTGGATAATGTTATTTTGCCTGATTCCGTGACTGAAATTGGCGAATATGCCTTTAGGGGATGTACGTCACTTATGAAGGTTCAATTTCCAGGTGAATTGAAGACAATAAGAGATTTTGCTTTCTCCGGCTGTCCTGGCATGGAAGAACTGGTTATACCTGATGGGGTAACAGAAGTTGGAAGCCACGCATTTGACGGATGGACAAATATGACATCGGCTGTCGTTCCGGGTAGCATAAGTAATGTGACATTGTCATTTGAAAAATGTGACAACCTGAAAAAGATAGAGTTTAAGTACGGAGTTAAGAGTGTGAATTCCCCATATCTGGGAGATGGAATGGAGTATGCGGTTATTCCATCAAGTGTGACGTATATAAGCACGGGCTGCTTTAATCACGACGTCATATTGTGCTGTGATGAGAATTCTTATGCACACAAATTTGCAGTTGAAAATAAGTATCCATACAAATTGACAGGAAGCGACGAGGTACACAGACCGACCGCTCCTGATCCGGACACGTCTGAGGATCCTGGAACGACTGAGGAGCCGGATTCCACAGAAGGCACAGAGTCAACAGAGGATACGGAGTCAACGAAAGACACAGAGTCAACAGAGGATACGGAGTCAACGAAAGACACAGAGTCAACAGAGAACACAGAGTCCACAGAGACTCCAGAGATAATAGATATCACAAAGGCAGATACAAGTATTTCAGGGGTCCTGAATAAGGAATACACCGGAAACAAGATCGTTCAGTCGGGAATAAAGGTAGTTGTAGGTGGCAGACAGTTAGAGCCTGAAAAGGATTACAAACTGACTTATAAGAATAACACAGAGGTTGGAAAGGCCGCAGTTATTGTAACAGGATGTGGAAGCTATACAGGACGTGTGACAAGATACTTCAACATACGAATTATCAAGAATCACATCTATACTGTTGGAAACATGAGATACCAGGTGACAAAGACCGTAGATGAGGGCATTGGTACTGTAACTCTCAGAGGAGGTGTTGCAGGAAGTTCGGCTGTGCTGACCGCACTTTGCGTGACGGATTACATATCTATCAGCGGCGATAAATATGAGGTTACAGTCATTGGAACATATGCATTTAAAAATTATAAGAATCTGAAGAATGTGTTCATTGGTGCAAATGTAAAAGTAATAGGTAAGAATGCTTTTTACGGCTGCAGCAATCTGAAGATACTTAGTTTCAGAACAGATAAATTGATAGCAAGCACAGTCGGTAAAAATGCATTTAAGGGCCTCAACAGTCAGATATTGATAAAGGCATCTGTCAAAAAGATGCAGCAGTACAAAGACATTCTGACTCAGCGGGGAATGACAGCACAGATGGCGGCAAATATGTATGCTTCAGACGTGCAGGGAACACTTAGCAGAGTTACAAATGGTGTGTATACGATCAAGGCGTCAACAAACAGTGGTTATGTGATGGATGTATATGGCTCTGGTGTGGATAATGGAACAAATATTGCATTGTATAAGAGCACAGGAGCAAATAACCAGAAGTTTAAGATAACAAAGGTTAAGTCATATTGGTATAAGATAGAGGCAGAGTGCGGCAAAGTGCTGGATGTCAAAGGTGCCAATAAAAATAAAGGTGCAAATATCCAGTTGTGGGATTATAACGGAAGCGATTCACAGCTATTCTGTTTTTACAAGACGTCTGGAAATACTTACTTCATACAGAACAGACTGGGCTGTGTGATCGACATATCAGGTGGAAAGGCTATGAATGCTAAGAATATCCATACCTGGACTTATAGTGGAGGAGGCTCACAAAAGTGGAGCCTTGTATCAACAAAATTTAAAAAGACCACTGTGGCAAAGCTCAGTTATGGACTGTACAGGAACAGTTCAGCGCGTATAACATGTGGATATGATGGATATAAAAGAAAATCAGGAAAACATGAAGGAATAGATATTCATTACAAGATAGGTGCACCAGTCTATGCGCTCACAGATGGAGTTGTAGTTCGTGTTGTGTATGGTAAGTGTGGCTCAGATGGGCTTTCGACCATAGCCATTTACAATAAAGCGACAAACAGGACGGTGGTATATCTGCACAGTGCCCCTTCATCAGGGCTGAAGGCGGGACAGGCAGTGACAAGAGGTCAGAGGATAGGCGTTGAGTCCTGGCGTGGAATATCAAGTTCAAGTGAAGCCCACACTCATGTAGAGGTGCGAAATGGCCGCACGGGTTATGCCGCTAAATCTGTGGGTGATTATAAGCTGAATAATCCAAATCCTGCAAGTTTCTGGAAAGGACAGGGTTACACAATAAACTAGACCACTTTGAAAAGTTGTGCACGACCAGAACCAAGTTATGCAGAAGTTATTCAATTGTAAATCCTCTTATATTAAAATGTATAACATCATAACAGGTATCTGCAGAACTCAAATTTGCTTGAAGCACAGAGAGTATTTTGCAGATATCTGTACTATTACAAATATAGAGGAGGGTGTTGTGTATGAAAAAAATTTCTAACAGACAAACCAGGAGGCTCACACGGATTATAGCTATAATTATGGTTATGACGCTTGTGGGGGTATTTGTTCCGGCACTTCCTGCCCGTGCCGGTTCTGATTTTACCGCAACTGGAGTGCAGGTCAGCATAAATAGTAATGTGCAGGGAAGCCGATCGTATGTAAAAATAACAGATGGCGTATATACATTTAGTTCGATGTACGACAGTAACTATGTGCTTGATGTATATGGCGGCAATATATGGAATGGAACAAATATTGCGGTTTACAAAAAAACAGGTGCCGACAATCAGAAATTCAGAATTGTCAATGTAAGCGGGTATTGGTACAAGATTGAGACCGCATCAAGAAGTGTTCTGGACGTCAAAGGCGGACAGGCTGGAAATGGTGTAAATGTTCAGCAGTGGGAATACAACGGAACTGATTCACAGTTGTTCCGTTTTTGCAAAACCAGTTCAGGAACTTACATTATTGAGAATAAATTAGGATATGTTCTGGACATTGCGGGTGGAAAGGCTAAAGATGGCAAGAACATTCATACATGGACAATGCATGGTGGAAAGTCACAGCAGTGGATTTTGTCAAATGAATCTTTTGACGTTGTCACACCAGAGGGACAGCTTTCATGGGTAAATGAAGGAGTGTATACTTTAAAGTCTGCATATGACAGCAATTATGTACTTGATTTGTACGGGGCAAAAACAGCAAATGGAACAAATATTGCTGTTTACAAGAGTACCGGTGCAAATAATCAGAAATTCAGGATAACAAAGGCTACATCATACTGGTATAAGATAGAAGCTGAGTGTGGTAAGGTGCTGGATGTCAAGGATGGTAAAAAGAGTAAGGGAACAAACATACAGTTGTGGGAGTATAATGGAACTGATTCTCAGTTATTTTGCTTCTATAAGACATCAGCAGGAACGGTTATTATACAAAATAAGCTTGGGTGTGTGATTGATATATCCGGTGGAAAGGCGCTTGATGGCAAGAATGTCCATACGTGGAGATATCATGGTGGCAAGTCACAGCAGTGGATTTTGTCATCTACAAATTTCAAGAATAAAAAGGTTAAGAACACAAAGCTTAGCTATGGATTATACAGGAACAGTGCAGCACGTGTAACATGTGGCTTTAATGGATATAAGACCACTTCCGGAAAACATGAAGGAATAGATATCCACTACAAGATAGGTGCGCCAATCTATGCACTCACAGATGGAGTTGTAGTCAGGGTTGTATATGGTAAGTGTGGTGGACATGGACTTTCAACCATAGCCATTTACAATAAGGCGGCAAACAAGACTGTTGTATACCTGCACAGTGCTCCTGCATCAGGATTGAAGGCTGGACAGACAGTGAGAAGAGGTCAGAGAATAGGTGTTGAATCCTGGCGTGGAATAACCAGGTCAAGTGGCGCTCACACTCATGTGGAGGTGCGAAATGGCCGTGTTGGTTACGCCGCAAAGTCAGTCAATGATTATAAGCTGGATAACCAGAATCCTGCAAGCTTCTGGAAGGGACAGGGTTACACAATAAATTAATATAATATCAACGTTTAAGAAGAAGGGATGGTCATACTATGGTAAAAAGACACATTAGATCAAGACTTGCAAAGAGAATTGTCTGTACATTTCTTGCAGTCACTATGGCAGTTTCCGGATCAGTGTTTGCACCGCAGGTATTTGACGGACAGGATGGGAAATCTGGTATGGTGTGTGCAGAGGCTGCCACGGTGAAGCTGAATTACAGCAGCTGCAGACTTGACAGAGGACAGAGACAGAATCTGTATGTAAATGGCACAAGCCAAACCGTCAGATGGAGCAGTTCCAACAAATCAGTTGCTGCAGTCGATGCATATGGATGCGTGACCGGAATAAAGCGCGGTACGGCCTATGTGATAGCAAGACTTGGCAATGGCAGAAGTTACAGATGCAAGGTTGTTGTATCCGGAAGGATACATATCCGCAAAAGCAGTGAGATGCTTTCAGATGGCAAGAGAATCTATATACGAGAGAAGTATGACAACAACTGGAACTATACCAACTGGCTGTACTCATACAATCCGGCAACTGGCAGGAAAGTAAAGCTTACGAATCTCAGATGCATGAGCCTGGATGATATCAGGGGCGGTTATCTATATATAACAGCACATGTCAGTGCCAATTCATCTACGGATTATATATACAGAGTGTCCAAAGATGGACGTACAAAAAAGTGCCTTGGCAAGGGCTCCGGTGCGAAGATCATTGGCAACTATATCTACTACACTTATTACAGTTACAACAATCAGTATGGAACTGACAAGGGTGTGTACAGAATGAGACTGGACGGAACAGACAAGACTATCCTTTGCTACGGTTCGTACGAGCTCTGTGTGGTAAACAATATGCTGATGGGAATAGAAAGAAGCTATGGCAGCAGCGGACCTACTGAGGATATGTTCCGTATTTATAACGATGGCTATGTCAAGAAGCTGTATATACCATCTGCCAGCAGTGTCAATTGGTGGAAGAATCCATATGATGACATAGAAAAGTATGAGAATGTGTGCAACAACGCATATGGTTACACCTACACACAGAACTGGCAGAACTGTGGCCTTGTCAGAAAGAGCAATGGCACAAGCAAGGTTGTTAAGACTTTTTCATTCTACGTAAGTAAGATATATGATGCCGGAGAATATCTGGTTGTAGAGGGCTGCGGTAAATATGGCATAAAGATGGTTGTTGTATCAAAGTCTGGAAGATCTATGAGAACTTTGTATACCAGAGTTGCAGATAAACAGTATATTCCATAGATAACTGCATAGAAAATAAACGAATATTTGATTAAGGAAATACGAAAAAAGAGTGGAAGTTTTCATTCATTGAATTTTTCATTCCCCGGGAGACGGTGAGATATAGATCTCATTTTCTTCCGGGGGATTTTTGTTTGTATAAAAATACGTACTTACACATGGCAGATGTCGATTTGTGTTATAAAATGCTAGCCTCAGATATCACTGTGTGATAGAATTATTAAAGAAATAACGCTTGGTTTTAATGACCGGCGACAGAGGAGGATGAGGGTATGATTTGTAATGTATGTGGCAATATACTGCCAGATAACGCCACAAGGTGTAACGTGTGTGGCAATATAATGAATCCGAATGGCCCGGTCCAGGGAGGCCCGGGGATGCCATACCAGATGGGAGGCCAGCAGGGTACTCCGGTGCAGGGAGGTCCTGGAATGCCGTACCAGATGGGAGACCAGCAGGATGTTCCAACACAGAGGGGACCTGGGATGCCGTACCAGATGGGAGACCAGCAGGGTGCTCCGACGCAGATAGGCCCTGGGATGCCGTACCAGATGGGAGACCAGCAGGATGTTCCAACACAGAGGGGGCCTGGGATGCCGTACCAGACCGGAGGCCAGCAGGATGCTCCGACGCAGATAGGACCAGGAATGCCGTACCAGACCGGAGCCCAGCAGGATGCTCCGACGCAGAGAGGCTCTGAGATGACATATAAGCAGCCGGGACCGCCACGTCCTGTGAATGGCCCTGTGGGTGGTGGTCAGTCTAATATACATGGTGTGACGCCTGAGAATATGCCACCGCAGAAAGGTGATAAAAAGCCAGGCAGCAAGACCGGATTTATGATAGCTATGTCTATAGTCATGTTTCTGCTTGTCTGCGGTATAGGCGTGTGTATATATTTTCTCACAAAGAACGGAAAGGGTACGGATGGAAGTGGGACACAGGTTGCCTCATCTGAAAGCTCTACTGATGCTTCGACAACACAGTCGGCAGATGCTGCTACCACGGAAAAGAGCGGGGATGATCTGAGCGGCGGTGGCGCGAAGTATGAAGCCCTCAATGTCTCATCCATAACCGACAGTAGTTTCCCTCTGGTGGAGGTGACTCTCAGCGGACACGGAGATGTGGATGCGAAGAAGACTACCATCAAGGAGGACGGAGAGGATGTTGAGATCAAGGACATCCGAGATGACAACGGCAAGAAGGTGATCACGTACGTAGCCAACAATATTTCCGCCGGTGGCAAGGCCAGAAATATCCAGGTGACTGTGGACGGAAAAGAGATTAAGGCGGGAAAAGGCGCACAGCTTACATACAATGAGCCACAGCTTCAGACGGCGAATGTGACCATAGAATCCTGTGATGCGTCAAATTATCCTGAGGTCACACTTTATGTCACAGTGGAGAATGCGGATAGTGTAATACAAGGATTGTCATCAGAGAACTTTTACATTAAAGAGAAGATTTCAAATGGTAAGTATATTTATAAGGAAGTCACAGAGTCAGAGATGCTTGACAAGAATGCAGCGCTGAACATCTCGCTCATAGCAGACAAGAGCTCGAGTATATCGTACGACGATATGGACAAGATCAAGAGTGTTCTCAATGATTTTGTCGGAAATCTTCAGTATGATGCAGGAGACCGTGCGGAGCTTCTTGCTATTGATGATATATCCAGACAGATGTGTACATTTACAAATGATTCTCAATTCCTGAAAAATGGAATATCAAGCATGTTTCCTGAGGGAATGACGGATCTCTATGAGGGTATGTACCAGGGTGTTCAGCATGTAATATATCAGGATGGAGCAAAGTGTGTGATCGCTTTCACAGATGGATATAATACAGTGGATTCCGGATATTCTGCACAGTCAGTCATAGATATAGCAAATATGTACGAGGTTCCTGTGTACGTGATCGGTGTTGGCTATGATGAAGGTTATGATACAACAGAGCTTCAGACAATTGCTGAGAGTACGGGCGGAAGATACTGGAATATAGACGATCTGTATGATCTGAATGAGATATATCAGACCATATATACACAGCAGAAGCAGATGTACAAGATAGTTTATAACTGTGATGAGAGCATAAAGCAGAGTTCCGAGAGAGATCTGGTTGTCAGCATGGTTGACGATACTTATTGTGCAAATGATCAGGAGAAAGTAACTCCTGTTACCGTGGATAAATCGGGAATCAACAAGACCCACTCAAGCAGATATGAGCTGGTGTTGGCGGACATCTCATGGGAGGATGCAAATGTTGCGGCGAACATGGCGGGAGGTCACCTTGTCACGATAACAAGCAAGGAAGAGGAGGATACCATCATATCCATGGCGGAGACTCAAGGGGTTGATTATGTATGGCTGGGTGGATATACTGCCTACAATAATGAAAAAACAGTGTTTGGCCATTGGGTTACAGGTGAGGATTTCTCTTCGTATCAGCATTGGTGCAAAGACGAGCCTTCCAGAACTGATAAGGATGGCGAGCCTGAGTGGTATGTCATGCTGTGGAATGTGCCTAGTCTTGGAGGCTGGACATGGAATGATCAGAGAAATGATCCTGCATCGGTGCCAGGCCTTGAATATTTCAAGGGCAAGATGGCCTATGTTATAGAGTATGAGAATTAGAGGATGTACAGATAGAGAATGGAGAATTATATGAAGAAAATATTGGTTGTTCTGATGGCTCTTGTATTTGTGGCAGCCGGTGTGTTCGGAATACTTACCCTTGGTGGGAAAGCCGGGGATCCGAAGGAAGCGGCCCAGACTACGGAAGCTGTTGATGGATCAAAGACTGACGGGAAAAATGCGGTTGGTGATTCTCAGGATACGGAAGATAATGATGCCGGCAAAACAGATGATGGCGGAAGCATTTCCTCTGATGTGTCTGGTGGTGAGAATAGCAAGGGTACATCGGAAACTGACAGTGCCCCGTATACTGGCACATCTGAGCTGGTCGAAAAGACGCTCGCTGACATGAGTCTCTATGAGAAGATATGCCAGATGATGTATGTGACACCGGAGAAGATCACAGGAATAGGAGTCGCCACTGCCGCAGGCGAGACTACAAAGCAGGCTCTTGAGAAATATCCTGTGGGCGGCATAGTTTACTTTGCCCAGAATCTGGAGAGCAAGGATCAGGTGAAGGAGATGATATCTAACTCTCAGAGTTACAGCAAGATAGGACTGTTTATATCTACTGATGAGGAAGGCGGCATCGTGAACCGTCTTATGGATACAGTTGGAACTACATATATAGATTCCATGTATAATTACAAGGATGAAGGAACACAGAAGGCATATGACAATGCCCACACCATAGCCAGTGACATGGCGGCGCTGGGTTTCAATATGGACTTTGCTCCGGTTGCCGATGTGTGGTCCAACCCTGACAATACAGTCATCGGTGAGCGGGCATACAGCGACGACTACGCTCAGGCTGCAGAGCTTGTGGGAAGTGCAGTGAAGGGTTTTAGGGACGGTGGAGTCATATGCACACTCAAGCATTTTCCTGGGCATGGGGATACAGCGGAAGATTCCCACTATAGCAGCGCCTATGTGAAGCGCACAAAGGATGAGATCATGAAGGATGAGATGCAGCCGTTTACAGCGGGAATAGATGCCGGTGCAGAATTTGTGATGGTGGGACATCTGATCGTTCCGGACATAGACGAAGTTCCTGCCACTCTGTCATACAAGATAGTGACAGAGATGCTCAGGGGAGATCTGGGATTTGATGGACTTGTCATAACTGACTCGATGATGATGAGCGCCATCAATGACAATTACACAGTGGCAGATGCAGTCACGAAGGCAGTAAAGGCCGGGGATGACATGATACTTGAGCCAGCAGATTTGGATGCTGCAGTGACAGCACTTGAGGATGCCGTAAAGAATGGAGACATCACAGAGGACAGGATAGACGAGAGCGTCAGAAGAATACTGACTCTGAAGGAAAAGCAGGGACTGCTCAGCCAGAGCCGGGAATAAGCACCTTTGTGCGGATGCTCAGGCCGTAAGAGCATAACCATAAGCACAACAAAGCTGACCTCAAAGTCAGTGGGCGCAAATGCATTTGCAAGGATATATGCAAAGGCCGGCGGCAAGGTGCCGGCAAAACAGCTGACAGAGGCACTGGAGTATTCAGAGGCAGAGCTGAAGCCAATCTATGATATGGTTTTAGAAGAAATGGGATGTGTACAGAGTTAAATATAAGAAACAGCAGGTATATAGCTGGGTGTTTACAGAAAAACCGGCAGGGACGATAGAACGAAAAGTCTATCGTTTCTGTCGGTTTTTATTTACGCGAGCAACGAGCCAAAGTCCGTGCTTGCACGAGACCTTGGCGACTGCCGCGATAACTTGAGAAACTCGCGAAGCGTGTTTCTCATAGTTATTTACAAGGGTCCCCCACGCTAGCGGGAAGATTCCTGGTAAAGAATGCAGGCACCATGCGTCAGCGCTTTTTATGCGCTTGTTCCAATTGAAAAAGTTATGCAATGTAATTCTCAAATTATGCAAGATGTGTTTATGAGAAAAAGCTTAAATATTACAATATATTCAGGAAATATATGCAGCTTCGGACCTTTGCAGGGAGGCAGGCTTTGCATGACTGGAGCTCAATTGAAGGAGGTTTGTTTATGAAAAGAAAACTAGGAAAAGTATTGGCAAAAAAGGCAGTGAGTGTAGGTCTGGCACTGGCCATGACATTTACAGGTTCAGCGTTTGTATCGAACACATTTGCCGGAGCTGGAGGGAGGACTGGTGTTATAGAGGTTCAGGCTGCCACAGAGGGAATAAAAGTATTTTCGCAGCTTGATAAAAGGTGGTCAAATACACCATATGGTAAATGTAATGGAGTGAGAAAAACGGTAGGTACATCAGGCTGTGGAATATTGTCTTTTGTAAATGCAGTATATTATATGAATGGCAAATTTATAGAGCCTGTTCAGCTGGCAAAGTGGTCTGTTTCAAATGGGTATAGAATAAATAATCAAGGAACATCATATGGATTATACCCGGCGTATGCTAAAGCAAATGGAAAGAAATATGGATTCAAATATGTAAAGTCTGTATATAAATTATCCGATACAAAAAAACATTTGCAAAATGGTGGTACAGCAGTAATAAGTGTTCCTGGACATTTGATGGCTTTAGTCAGTTATAATTCAAAAAATGGCAAATACCTCGTCTTGGATTCATATGCGACAGCAAGTCGTGGAACAAAAGGAAAAGGTTACAGATGGATGACAGCTGGTGAGTTTAAGGGCAGGATGCAGTTTAACAGGGCGATGTTGCTGCAGTCCACGATTGGTGTAAATGATCATTCATCATCTGGAAATAGTAGTAATAATGTGCAGCCGTCAGAAAAAAAGAATAATATGCCGGTAGGCTGTATAGATGTAGCTGCAGGTGGAAAAGGTGAATTTACAGTTTCGGGATGGGCATATGATCCGGATTCGTCTAACAATAGCGTCAGAATTGATATTTATATAGGAAATGACAAGTTTTGTACGTACACAAATAAATCAAGATCTGATGTTGCAAAAGCAATGGGGTGTGGAAACAATCAGGGGTTTGCTGAAACATTTAAAACTCGTCTTACAGGTTCACAGAAATTGGATATATGGGCCATAGACGTTCAGGATGGTTCTAAGAGTACGAAGCTTGGTACAGAATACATAAATATTAAAAATAATAAGGGTTGCATAGGGTATGTTGACCAGATGTTTGCAACTAAAGGGAAAATAACATATAAAGGCTGGACGTTTGATCAAGATGATAGAAATGCAAAGGTGAAGCTTCAGCTTATAATTGGTGGAGAAATACATAATATAAGCACAGGACAGCGCCGTGATGGTGTGGCAAAAGCTAAAAATTGTGGAGCGTTTACAGGATTTTCTGGGACAATAAGAACATCAAAGAGGGGGTGGCAGCTCGTGGAGCTGTATAGTTTTGATACGACAGATCCATCCCTAAAAGAACGTTTGTATAGTGATTATATAAATATAACAGGAAGCCCTAAATTTGATTTTACAAGCGTGTATAGTTCAGATAGCAGAACTATTACAGCAAGATGGAAGGCTGATTCTGGTGTTACGGGATATCAGATAAAATATTGTAAGACTCCGGATTTTCCGGAGGAAACACTGGTTTCCAAGCGAATAAAAAATAACGGAACAACAAGTGTGAGAATAGGAAACCTGGAGAAAAATCAGTATTACTTCATAAAAATACGAAAGTATATAGATAAGGCTGATGGTACAAGGGAGACCTTGCCGTATAGTTCAACATATTGCGTATATGTCAATTGATTACAACAGATTATAAATCTGTGCATCCTAATGTAGTATTCAATACCATTTATCCTTGTTATATATATTACATTGTGGTAAAATTTATATATCTGGGATGCAGAAAAGATGAGATGCACGGATGTGCATGGAATCACCGGGCAGCTGCCTGGCGATATGTAGACAAAAGGGACTGCTGCCGGCAGGCCCTTTTGTGCTGTACAGGCATCCGAAAAGCAGTATTTTAAATAAAGATTACGAGGTATGAGATGAAGAGAGTTGTTGTAACAGGAATGGGTGCAGTGACACCTATAGGTAACAGTGTAGAAGAATTCTGGGAGAATATAAAGAAGAATACAGTTGGTATCGGAGAGATCACCAAGTTTGATGTAAGTGATTACAAGTGTAAGCTTGCCGCTGAGGTGAAGAATTTTGATCCAAAGCAGTATATGGATCCAAAGGCAGCAAGGCGTATGGAGCCATTCTGCCAGTATGCTATCGCAGCTACAGGTGAGGCTATAAAGGATGCAGGCCTGGATCTTGAGAAGGAAGACAGAACAAGGATCGGAACCTGTATAGGAAATGGTCTTGGCGGTGTTGCTACCATAGAGAAGGAGCACAAGAAGGTATTGGAGGGCAAGGCAAACAGAGTCAGTGTTATGATGGTGCCTATGATGATCTCTAATATGGCAGCAGGCAATGTAGCTATACAGTTTGGTCTTGAAGGAAAGTGTACAGATATTGTCACAGCATGTGCGACAGGTACCAACTCCATAGGAGAGGCTTACAGATATATACAGGCAGGAGAGGCTGATGTCATGGTTGCAGGCGGTGCTGAGTCACCTATCTGTGAGACGAATGTATCAGGATTTATCTCCATGACAGCACTTTCAAGTGCAGAGGATCCTATGAGAGCATCTATTCCATTTGACAAGGACAGATGTGGATTTGTCATAGCAGAGGGTGCAGGAGTAGTTGTACTTGAGTCACTTGAGCATGCCAAGGCGAGGGGGGCACAGATACTGGCTGAGGTAGTTGGATATGGTTCTACATGTGATGCATATCACATCACATCCCCTAAGGAGGATGGAAGTGGTGCAGGACGTGCCATGAAGCTTGCCATAGAGGAGGCAGGTATTGCTCCTGCTGATGTTGATTACATCAATGCACATGGAACAAGCACACATCACAATGATCTCTTTGAGACAAGAGCCATCAAGTACGCCATGGGAGATGCTGCATACAATGTGAACATCAATTCCACAAAGTCCATGATAGGACATCTGTTTGGAGCTGCCGGTGCAGTAGAGTTTATCACATGCGTGAAGTCTATAGAGGATTCATACATCCATCCAACAGTTGGTCTTCGCGAGACAGAGGGTGAGATGGATCTCAACTATACAATGGGCGAGGGTGTACATAAGGATATTACATATGCGCTCAGCAACTCTCTGGGATTCGGCGGACACAATGCAAGTATACTTGTGAAGAAGTTCGAGGAATAAAACATACAAGAATTACCGGTTGTTACATACAATAAGAAGACGTCACTTTGGGTGTACAGAAGGTCGGTAAAATAGTATAATATACATGCTATATAAAAGATTGGACGGACAACAAAAGGAGGGTTATGGTTATGTACGAGAACAAGGATATGCTCAGCTGGCTTGGATACTTTGCAGATATGATGAAGGTGAGTCCAGAGAAGATAAAGATGCTGAATATATGCGGAAAACAGAAGAATGTAGTGCCAACGATAGATACACACAAGAGAGTCCTTATATTTGCTGATCAGAGTCACGAAGATTTGTTATACACGCTGTGGGAGAAGGGCTTTGGCGAATATGATATGTGGTATGCAGAGGGCGTGGAGCCCGGCGGAGAGGTTCACCATGATAAGCTTGAGAGGGTACTGAACAGGAAGATTACGGAACCTACGGTTATATTTATCATGAATGAGAAGACAAGGGAATCCGTCAGATACGGAATTGCAAATGATTTCTTTTCCGCAGGAACAGTTCAATATGTTGGCAAGGAGATAAGGGCGGTTATCATGAGTCTGCTGGACGTGGATACACATGACACCATTCTGGCGCTTCAGGCTGAGAGCATAGTCATAGAAGCTGCGATTGTGGCAAGTGAGGGCAACATCATAGCTGTTGAGCCTGACGCGGGTTCGAGGAGATCCATGGAAGAGAATGTTGACAAGTTCGGAGTACATAACGTTCAGATAATCCCTGACATGAGTGAGAAAACTCTGGCAGCCATACCTGTTCCGAGGCTGGCATTCATAGTTGCAAACCATTATCTGGAGTCAGATATGGAGAGACTGCTTAAGATCAATCCGGACATGCAGTTTGTCATATACACGCTTGACCTTGGAATACTTGCACAGACAAAGCTTATATTTGACAAGCTTGGAATAAAGAATATGGAAGCAATACAGATATCTGTATCCAAGACCAACAAGGACAACATGTTTGTTACTCAGCCGTCTCCATGGCTTATCACCGGTGGGGCAGAGTAAACTGACAATACAATTTATATGATGAGAAAACCGCCTTTATGTAATAGGCGGTTTTCTTGTGTCTTCAAGACGTATGATTCCGAGGATCGTTCCCAGACAAATGATATCACCTGTGAGGTAAAGTGATCTGTCACATCTGCTGACAGCTTCAAGGTAAGGTGAGCCATCCTTTTCCGTGTATCTGCGGATCATCTCGACTCCATCTTTGTTGAGGAATATAGATATATCTCCAAATCTTGGGAAACCATTTTCTACAGCGAGCATATCTCCCTGCATATATATAGGGTGCAGCATGTTGGTTGTGAGCTTGATGCAATAGTCTGCCGAAGGAAAATAGTCAACCGGAATATCAACAAATTCTGTCGCATGAGTTGAATAGTCGGTGTTTGATGCAAGTGTGTGTATGGATGCGATGCAGGGAAGTTTTCTGGTTGCTTTAGTTTCTGTGCCTGATGGTGTAACGCTTTTCTGCATATGATCTTCAGAATCGGCCATCAACATGACCATGCTCTTGCCGTGGTGATTGAGAGTTCTGAATTTCCTGAGCAGATATAATTCTTCAGCGGTCAGGCTCTGCCTGTGAAGGAAACCATCCATGGTACAGCCAAGGGCATCCGCTATGGATATCATGAGAAGAATCCCCGGACTTTTGGTCTTCCCGCTTCTTATGGCTTTTATGGTGTCCTCAGAGATTCCTGTTATATCCGCAAGCTGGGATATAGTGACGCCTCTCTCAGCCATGCTTTCTTTCAGGCGTTCGCCTATGTCGTAGTATTGTTCCATATATAATTCTCCATTACCATATGTGAAAGTGTTAGTGGATTACTGCATGTTATGTGTTTGCTTTCTATTATAAACGATTTTTTAGAAATGTCTATATGTAAAGTGTATTATGTTACACTTTTACAAAAATATAGTGCGCAAGTAAGTGTACAAACTACGCTTCCATTTATGTGAAATAATGATATAATAGATCTATCTGTTACATCGAGAAATGACAAGGGGGTCATTTTCTACAACGATCTGTCACAATGGGGGTGACGGATTTCGGCAGAGGGAACAAGGCTATCACGTATCGAGCGTTGGGCGTCGAGTACGAGATAGCTTTTTTTCGTGGTGGACGGACGGCTGACGGACGGGACGGCTGCGGCTGCTTCCGGGGCCGGGTATATCATCTGCTATATATGTGGTATCACGCTCTACTTCCCTCACTTCGCTGCTTCTATCTGCATTCGGCGCCGACCGCGATAAGGGCGCTGCGGTCTCTGCCTCAGCAAGAAGCACCGAAGTTCGGTCGTATTCGCTGCCGATTCTACATATTAATAAATCGTCAGAATTGGCTGTATGTGTTGATATTTGTTGATTATAAACTAATTGTTAAAAATATAAAGAAAGTATAAACTAGCGATACCCCCTTGTTTTATGCGGTTTTTTTGGAAAAACTGTGACAAAAATGCGTTTTTGTTACGAAAAATAATACAAATATAAAAAATGATTAAAATTTGACTATAAGGGCAAATATATGACTTTAAATTTTTTTTGAATGGTGATAAAATACGCAAGCACGGAGCGAAGAAAGCTCAAGAGTAAAAAGATAGGGGAGTATGACCGGATGAATGTAGTATTTTTTGATGTAGACGGCGTACTGAATTCGGAGAAATTTCTGTGCGAGACGCATGGGGAGTTTATCAATCCAAAGAATGTGGCAAATCTAAAGATGATTGTAGACGCCACAGGGGCGAAGCTGGTTATGACCAGTGACTGGAGAAAACAGGTGATTGATAAGGATATCAGTAAGACACATGTAAGGGAATTGGTAGACAGACTTGCAGATGCTGGAATGGAGGTATATGGGGCAACTTCTTCAGGGGATGAGCTCAGGAATAAGTATGGTGTTTATACCAGGGCATGTGCGGTTAAGGATTATGTGACTGCAAATGCTGTAGAGGGATATGTTATATTTGATGACATGGATATGGACTGGGAAGCAGAGGGACTTGATTCTCACTGGATCAACACTGAGAACGTACTTGCGGGGCTCACAGAGGCAGATGCCAGGAATGCTATTTCAATAATAAACCAATAATAAACCTGGGATAGCATTTTGACATACAACAAAACAGTGTGAAAGGAAGTGATGTCTTACGGATCTGGCAGAAGAGTTATCCAATGAACTCCAATGCAAAACAGTATTTACAATACCAATATTTGGTGGAATACCGGTAACAGAATCTGTGGTGGTAACATGGATCATTATGGCAGTGCTGGTGCTGTTGTCGATTATCCTTGTAAGGAATCTCAAGGTTGAGAACCCGGGGAAGAAGCAGCTTGTGCTGGAGACCATAATAACTACCTTTAACAACCTGTTCAAAGGTGTTATCGGAGAGTCGGGTATGAAATATGTTCCTTACCTGATAACGGTTATTCTGTACATTGGTATGGCAAACATCATGGGTGTGTTTGGCTTTAAACCACCGACAAAGGATCTGAATGTGACAGCCTCGCTGGCCATCATGAGTATCATACTCGTACAGGTGGCAGGAATAAGAGGAAAGGGAACGAAAGGATGGGTCAAGAGCTTTGCAGAGCCGGTTGCCATAGTTGCGCCGCTCAACGTGCTTGAGCTGGTCATCAAGCCATTGTCGCTGTGTATGCGACTTTTTGGTAATGTTCTCGGAGCATTCGTCATCATGAAGCTGATAGAGGCAGTAGTTCCGCTTATTGTCCCTATCCCACTAAGCCTGTACTTTGATTTCTTTGATGGATTCTTGCAGGCATTTGTATTTACTTTCCTGACTACGCTTTATATGCAGGAAGCGATGGAGTAAAGGTTATTTAAAGATAATTAACATGTTATCTGAAATTAAAATGAAAATATGAAGGAGAAAATGATATGAACGGATTATTAGCAATTGGAGCAGGTATAGCAGCATTAGTAGGACTTGGCGCAGGACTTGGAATCGGTCTTGCAACATCAAAGGCAGTTGAGGCTGTAGCAAGACAGCCGGAGGCAGACAGTAAGATCACAAAGCTTCTTATCATCGGTTGTGCCCTTGCAGAGGCAACAGCTATCTACGGTTTCGTTATCGGACTTCTTGCAATCATTCTTCTTAAATAATCAGATTTTAGGTCAGATGGATATTTTAATATAAATATCTAATAGAAATCTGGAGATGCAGAAGAGATGCAGATTCATCTGTATATGCAGATAACAGAAACAGAAAGACAGGAGTGGCTATATGATTGATATAGAATTTTCTACAATAGCATTCACCATTATCAACTTAATAGTTCTGTTTCTTCTTTTGAAGAAGTTCTTGATTGGACCGATCAACGATGTCATCAAGAAGAGAGAAGATATGATCGCTGGCAATATATCGGATGCCAACAATCAGAAGGCTGAAGCGATGAAGCTCAAGGCACAGTATGAGGATACCCTTGCAGGGGTTGATGCAGAGTGCAGAGAACTTCGAGAGAAATCCCGTGTGGAGGCCAAGAATGAGTATAGCCGTATCATAGATCAGGCTGATGCAAAGTCAGTCAAGATGATAAAGGATGCGGAGAAGACCATAGAGATCAAGCAGAACAAGGCACTTTCTGATATGCAGTCACAGATCGCAGAGCTTGCAATGGCAGCAGCCGGCAAGATCGTGGGCGGTGAAGGTGATGCGGTATCAGCAGGTTCTGCCATGTATGACGAGTTTTTGAATGAAGTAGGTGATTCAGGTGACACAGAAGGCAATTAATTACGGAATTGTCCTCTATCAGCTTGGAATCAGTCAGGACATGGTGGAGGAGATAAAAGCGCTGGTGAATGGATGCCCGGAACTGGCAGATGCACTGGCAAGTCCGGTGGTTGAACATATAGAAAAGCGCAAGATCATTGACAGAGTATTCGACAGATATGGCAGCAGGAATCTGGTGAATTTTATGAAGACTCTGTGTGACAATGATGGATTTGACATGATACATGACATATTTGACGAGTATGAGAAGTATGCCAGAGAGCAGCAGGATATCCTTTCGGCAACTCTCTATTATGTCACACCGCCAACTGATAAGCAGAAAGCAGGTATCGAGAACTTCCTTATGAAAGAGTATGGAAGCAAGGCAGTACAGCTTTCCATGGTGGAGAAAAAAGAATTGATAGGTGGATTTGTCATAAGAACGGGAGACCGCGAGTACGACAGAAGCATTCTGGGCAGGTACAAATCCCTTAGACAGAAACTGGTTATGAGGTGATAAATTGAGTTCAATTAGTTCAGAGGATATTATTTCTATACTCAAAGAAGAGATAGAGAATTATGATTTTGACTCCAGGGACAAAGAAGTCGGCAAGGTCATCTATGTAGGTGATGGAATCGTAACCGTATATGGTATAGACAATGCAATGTACGGAGAGATCGTCGTCTTTGAGAATGGCGTCAAAGGTATGGTTCAGGATATCAGAAGAACAGAGATAGGATGTATTCTGTTCGGTCGTGATACAGGAATCAAGGAAGGAACAAAGGTCAGCAGAACAGGCAAGCGTGCAGGTATCCCTGTAGGCGATGCATTTGTCGGACGTATAGTTGATGCCCTTGGAGCACCTATAGATGGAAAGGGCGGCATAGAGTCGACTGATTATCGTCCTATTGAGAATCCGGCTCCAAGCATAGTTGATCGTAAGTCGGTCAACCAGCCGCTTCAGACTGGAATCCTCTCGATAGATGCCATGTTCCCAATAGGTAGAGGACAGAGAGAGCTGATCATAGGAGACAGACAGACAGGTAAGACATCCATAGCGATAGATACCATTCTGAATCAGAAGGGTAAGGATGTCATCTGTGTATATGTGGCTATAGGCCAGAAGGCTTCAACCATAGCAAAGGTTGTAAACAACCTGAATAAATACGATGCGATGGACTACACGATAGTCGTTGCATCGACAGCAAGTGATTCAGCACCACTTCAGTATATCGCACCTTATTCAGGCACGGCTATCGCTGAGTACTTCATGCATAAGGGCAAGGATGTGCTGATCGTGTACGATGATCTGTCAAAGCATGCAGTTGCTTACAGAACATTGTCACTGCTTCTCGGACGTTCACCAGGACGTGAAGCATATCCTGGAGATGTATTCTATCTTCATTCAAGACTTCTTGAGAGATCAAGTAAGCTTAAGGATGAGCTGGGCGGAGGTTCTATCACGGCACTTCCTATTATCGAGACACAGGCAGGTGATGTATCTGCTTATATACCTACAAATGTCATATCTATCACAGATGGACAGATATTCCTCGAGAGTGATCTGTTCTTCTCAGGTATGAGACCTGCTGTCAACGTCGGTCTGTCGGTATCACGAGTTGGTGGTGCAGCGCAGACAAAGGCGATGAAGAAGGCCGCAGGAAGTATCCGTATCGATCTGGCACAGTACAGAGAGATGGAAGTGTTCACACAGTTCAGTTCAGATCTGGATGAGAACACCAAGGAACAGCTGCAGTACGGCAAGGGACTTATGGAGCTTTTAAAGCAGCCACTGTGCAATCCGCTGTCAATGGCAGAGGAGGTTATCATCCTGGTAGCAGCTACCAATAAGGTATTCCTTCCGGTAGAGGTTTCAGAGGTCAAGAAGAAGAAACTTGAGATGCTTGAGTTCTTCCACAGTGCCCACAAGGATATCGTGGATGAGATCGAGGAAAAGCAAGTGCTTACCGATGAGCTGAAGGACAAGATAGTCGCAGCTGCTAAGGAGTTTATCGAGAGATAGATTTCAGGAGAAATCAGAAGATTCGTTGAGAGGTGATTTGATTGGCAAATACCAAAGAAATCCAGAATAGAATAAAGAGTATCAAGGATACTCAGAAGATCACCAATGCAATGTATATGATCTCATCGTCCAAGCTGAAAAAGGCCAGGACGGATCTTGAGAACACGGAGCCTTATTTCTATACACTTCAGGTTGCTCTTGCCAGAATGCTCAGACATGTTCCTGAGATGGAGCATCTGTATTTCGACAGCAGAGAGGGCATCAAGGAAGAGGACAGAAAACGTGGCTATCTTGTGATCACCGCCGATAAAGGTATGGCAGGAGCTTACAACCACAATGTAATCAAGATCGCCGAGCAGGAGCTTGCAGCCCACCCGAACAGTGAGCTGTATGTAGTCGGCCAGGTGGGAAGACACTACTTCGCCAAGAAGGGAGTGCCTATAGATATACATTTCCAGTATACAGCTCAGAATCCAAGTCTTCACAGAGCCAGAGTCATAGCGGACAAGATGCTTGAAAACTATGAGAACGGCGATATAGATGAGGTATACATCATATATACGAACATGAAGAGCAGTGTGGTCGTGGAACCACAGATGATACAGCTCCTCCCTATGAAGAGGACTGACTTCGCAGGCGTTCCTGCGGATGTGTTCCACGAGGAGATCACCATGGAGCCTTCACCGAAGGCCGTGCTTGACCGAATCGTGCCAAACTGTGTCATGGGATATATATACGGTGCTCTGGTAGAGTCCTTCTGTAGTGAGCAGAACAGCCGAATGATGGCGATGGACTCAGCTACAAAGAGTGCCAAGGAGATGTTGGATGATCTTAATATAAAATATAACAGAGCAAGACAGGCAGCCATAACCCAGGAGATCACCGAGATCGCCGGTGGCGCCAGAGCTCAAAGAGATAGAAGTTAATTTATATAAGTAGATAGGTGGATGCTTAAAGGTTTCGCATACACCTTCAAAGAGAAAAATTAAGAAGGAGGTCTGATGTTTTGAAAAATGGTAAGATAGTACAGGTCATGGGACCTGTAGTAGATGTAGAATTCCCAGACAACGATCTGCCATACATCAAGGATGCTCTAGAAGTAGATAATCATGGAAAAAAATGTGTTATGGAAGTAGCGCAGCATGTAGGAAACAATACAGTAAGATGTATCATGCTGTCTGCCAGTGAGGGACTTTCAAGAGATATGGAAGTCGTTGCAACCGGATCGGGAATCAAAGTTCCAGTAGGAAATCAGACACTTGGACGTCTGTTCAATGTACTTGGTGAGACAATAGATGGCAAGGAGGATCTCTCAGACACAGAGCACTGGGTAATCCACAGAGAGCCACCAACATTTGAGAATCAGAGCCCTGTCATAGAGATACTTGAGACAGGTATCAAGGTCATAGATCTTCTTGCACCTTACTCAAAGGGTGGTAAGATCGGTCTGTTCGGCGGTGCCGGAGTTGGTAAGACAGTCCTTATCCAGGAGCTTATACAGAACATAGCATCTGTACATGGTGGATATTCCATATTCACCGGTGTTGGAGAGCGTTCAAGAGAGGGAAATGATCTGTGGACAGAGATGAGCGAGTCAGGCGTTATCGACAAGACCGCCCTGGTGTTCGGACAGATGAATGAACCACCTGGAGCCAGAATGAGAGTTGCAGAGACAGGACTTACAATGGCAGAGTATTTCCGTGATGTAAATCATCAGGATGTGCTGTTGTTCATTGATAATATATTCAGATTTACACAGGCTGGTTCTGAGGTTTCATCACTTCTCGGACGTATGCCGTCAGCAGTTGGTTATCAGCCAACACTTGCAAATGAGATGGGTGAGCTTCAGGAGCGAATCGCTTCTACCAAGGAAGGATCAGTCACATCAGTTCAGGCCGTATACGTGCCAGCCGATGACCTTACAGATCCTGCCCCAGCCACAACATTTGCACATCTGGACGCAAATACAGTCCTTTCAAGAAAGATCGTTGAGCAGGGTATTTATCCGGCAGTAGATCCGCTGGAGTCAAGCTCACGAATCCTTGAGGCTGATATAGTCGGCGAGGAGCATTACGAAGTTGCAAGACGTGTGCAGGAGATCCTCCAGAAGTACAAGGAGCTGCAGGATATCATCGCAATCCTTGGTATGGAGGAGCTTTCGGATGAGGATAAACTCACAGTTACAAGAGCCAGAAAGGTTCAGAGATTCCTGTCACAGCCATTCCATGTAGCTGAGAACTTCACAGGTATCCCAGGAAAGTATGTAAGTCTCAAAGATACTATCAAGGGCTTCAAGATGATAGTTGACGGTGAGATGGACGAGTATCCGGAGTGGGCATTCTTCAATGTAGGTACTATAGAGGAAGTAAAGGAAAAGGCCGAGAAGGGCCAGTAAATATCAGAGGATATCAGCAGACATCAACAGATATCAGAAAAGGAAGTGCATAGATGAATACATTTTATCTGAGAGTTATTTCCAGCAATAAGATATTCTTCGAAGGCCGGGCAGAGAAGATTGTTCTTCCACTTGAAGATGGAGAGAAAGCGGTTCTTGCACATCATGAGAACATGGTCATAGCGACCAGCATAGGCGAGATCAGGATCACTACTAGTAAAGGTGAGCAGGTAGTCGGTGTTGTGGGCGAAGGCTTTGTTCAAATAGTAAATAACCGAGTTGTCCTTATCGTGGATTCCGCAGAGAAGCCGGAGGATATCGACAGAGTCAGAGCCAGGGAGGCAAAGATCAGAGCGGAAGAGAGACTCAGACAGAAAGAGAGTCTGAAGGAATACAAGCAGAGCGAGGCGTCTCTTGCGCGTGCTCTCACGAGACTTAAAGTAACAGAAAAGATATAAAACCTAGAGTGGAACTTCAAGTCTATTATAAAGAAGGCAGTGCCAACACCGTATTGATAAGTATGGTGTGGCATTGTCTTTTTTATGCAAATGGGTAGTTGAAAAAACTTATCAACTATATATTTGCTACTGACAAAATGGGAAAAATGTTACTTGACAACTTTTCTCTTTGCTGAGAAAATAATTAGACAGTAAATGGTAAAATTGTGCAAAAAAGGACGTGTGCATTTATATGCACACATTTTTGAGTTGAAGGCATTTGGTTAGAGGTAGTTATGTTAAGATTTATTTGGGTAATAGTTTCGTGTGTTTTTTTGATCATGTACTATGTGCCAAAGATGTCGTATTATGCCAGACACCCGGAGAAATATGGGGAGGATGTATGCTATCAGATGGCACAGGTCATGTGTAATCATGTGAGAAAACGTGCATTCATAAAGACGGTTGCCACGGGTATGGAGAATCTGCCTAAGGAAGGCGGATATATCATGTATGCGAACCATCAGGGCAAGTATGATGTTCTTGGAGTTATAGTGTCCCATGATAAGCCAATCACCTATGTTATGGATGCGAAGAGATCAAAACTGTTTATTGCAGATCAGCTCACAGATCTACTGAAGGCCCAGAGATTGGACAAGGAAGATATAAGACAGCAGGTCAAGGTTATAAATGATGTATCAACTGAGATCAGGGCAGGCCGCAGATACATATTATTTCCAGAAGGTGGATATGATAAAAGTCATAACGAGCTTAAGGAGTTTATGCCAGGCAGCTTCAAGATTGCAAAGAAAGCAAAGTGCCCTATAGTTCCAGTGGTGCTTTATGATTCCTTCAAACCGTTTGAGGGGTGGTCTCTCAGGACGGTGACCACACAGCTTGCATTTCTGGAACCTATACTTTATGAGGATATTGCAGACAAGAGCATAGTGGAGATCAGGGATATGGTCGCTGCAAGGATTCAGGATAAGCTCGATACTATGAAGACGATGAACTGTTGGTAGTCATAGCAGAATATTATTTTACGAACCGCATGAACGGACTTGTTTGTGCGGTTTATTTTTGCTTTTTATTTCAGGCTTTTAGTTCTAGGATAACTTGTTGATTGCGGGAATGTGGTCTGAGGGTGTATAATGTCCGTGGTCATATGGACAGAGGTCCATGGCTAGAAAATAAGATGGGATAAGGGAATATGACAGAAAAAAAGCGTGATAAGAACAAAGGGGAGAATAAGAACAGCAGTGGAAATTCACAGGCGGGGAACAGCGGAAAATTGCGGGTTCTGATACGGATCCTGGCGGTGCTCATCGTTATTGTGATAGCGGTCTTCTATGTTATATATTTTAGATTTGCACATGCTGCGAAGAAATTGGCATATGAGACTGCGGATATGTACGCATTTGGGACTGGAAAAGATATGGCTGAATATATAGCACCCGGGTATATAAAGCAGTATGAGGGAAAATCCAAGGTTCTCTCTATAAGCGATATACAGGATATATATATAACGAAATTTCGAACTTATGTGAATGACAAGATAGGAGATATCGACAAGATAGAATGTAAGATTACAGATATTAAGGCTGTGAGCAATGTGGAGGATCTGAAACAGACATTTGCGGATAATGGTGTGAAAGGAGTTTCACAGTACAGAAGCGTGGATGCTGAATGGATAGTCACAGGCAAAGCTGGAGAAGTGATAACTCTTCAGGTGCAGGAGTTTGTACTCAAATGTGATGATGGATGGTATGTTGACTATGTTCTTCTGCCAGCGGCTGTTGACAGTGGCAGTGAATCCGGGGCGGATGATACCGATACGTCGTCAGAGTCTGGAGTGGGTGATCCGGACTGTACTGAGGGTGAACTGGAGGATGAATCAGGTAATGCAGATGAGATTGCGACAGAGACCATCACTGAGGATGGCAATATGGGCTAGATCTGGATGTTTTGGAAGGGCATACGGAGAATAGAGAAAGAAGGCTGATTGTATGTACGACATGAAATCTATGAAGGCAGAAGAGTTCATAGATGACGGAGAGATCCGTGAGACTCTGGAATATGCGGAGAGCAACAAGAACAATGTGGAGCTGGTAGACAGCATCATAGAGAAGGCAAAGCTCAGAAAGGGACTTACACACAGAGAGGCATCTGTACTTCTTGCGTGTGAGATGCCGGACAAGACCGCAGAGATATATGATCTTGCGGAACAGATCAAGAAGGACTTTTATGGCAACAGAATAGTCATGTTTGCTCCGCTCTATCTGTCAAATTACTGTGTAAATGGGTGCGTGTACTGTCCTTACCATGTAAAGAATAAACATATTGCAAGAAAGAAACTGACACAGGATGAGGTCAGAAAGGAAGTCATAGCTCTTCAGGACATGGGGCACAAGAGACTGGCTATAGAGGCCGGTGAGGATCCTAAGAATAATCCCATAGAGTATATACTTGAGTGTATTGACACTATCTACAGCATAAAGCACAAGAACGGAGCAATCCGCCGTGTGAATGTAAATATAGCGGCGACAACTGTGGAGAACTACCGGAAGCTTCATGAGGCCGGGATAGGAACATACATCCTTTTTCAGGAGACTTATGACAAGGAAGCTTATGAGAAGCTTCATCCATATGGGCCAAAACATGACTATTCATATCATACCGAGGCCATGGATCGTGCCATGGAGGGTGGAATAGATGATGTGGGACTTGGTGTACTCTTTGGCCTGGACAAATATAGATATGAATTTGCAGGACTTTTGATGCATGCGGAGCATCTTGAGGCGGTTCACGGTGTAGGCCCACACACTATAAGCGTTCCAAGAGTGAAGAAGGCGGATGATATAGACCCGGACGCATTTGACAATGGAATAAGTGATGAGACGTTCTGCAAGATTGCAGCATGCATCAGGATAGCTGTGCCATACACCGGAATGATCATCTCCACAAGGGAGAATCCAAAGGTGCGCGACGAGATCATAAGGCTGGGAGTGTCACAGATAAGCGGCGGTTCAAAGACCAGTGTCGGCGGTTACTATGAGCCGGAGCCGGAGGATGAGAAGTCTGAGCAGTTTGACGTCAGTGATACGAGAACCCTGGATCAGGTGGTGAACTGGCTCATGACAAAGGGATATATCCCATCATTCTGTACGGCATGTTACAGGGAGGGCAGAACCGGAGACAGGTTCATGAGTCTGTGCAAGAGTGGTCAGATTCAGAACTGCTGTCATCCAAATGCGCTGATGACTCTTGAGGAGTATCTGGTGGATTATGCGTCGCCGGAGACCGCAGAGCTTGGCAGGCGGCTTATACAGGAAGAACTTGCGAATATTCCGAATGAGAGGGTCAGACAGATAGTTGTAGAGAGACTTGACAGGATAAAGCATGGAGACAGGGATTTCAGATTCTAGGCAGGAGATACACATGGGATATAACGATACACCATCGGCAAACAGGATTCATATAGGCTTCTTTGGACAGCGAAATGCGGGCAAATCCAGCCTTGTAAATGCAGTGACGGGGCAGAGCCTGTCTGTCGTGTCGGATGTGGCGGGAACAACCACGGATCCTGTGAACAAATCAATGGAACTTCTTCCACTGGGACCGGTGGTCATCACAGATACTCCGGGCATGGATGATGAGGGAGATCTCGGATGTCTAAGAGTACAGAAGGCAAAGCAGGCTCTCAGGAAGATGGATGTGGCGGTTCTTGTGGTGGACGGAACGGCTGGGCTTTCCGAGAATGACAGACAGCTCATACATTTGTTTGGAGAGAAGAATATAAATTATATAATTGCATACAATAAGTGCGATGTGGTATCTGCAGATTGCGTGAAGCGTATAGAGCAGGCAGACGAAGAGATACTCAGGGCATGTCCTCATATATGGGTGAGCGCCAGAGAGAGAACCAGGATAAATGATCTGAAAGAGATGATCGGGCATCTGACGGTGGAAACACCGACGGCACGCCGGCTTGTGGGTGATCTGATAGAACCCGGAGACGTGGTTGTACTTGTGATACCGATAGATTCGGCAGCTCCCAAGGGAAGACTTATACTTCCGCAGCAGCAGGTCATGAGGGATGTACTTGATACTGGTGCCATAGCGGTGGCATGCAGGGATACGGAGCTTACAGATACGTTGTCCAGATTCGGAGATCAGGTATCACTGGTTGTCACGGATTCCCAGGCGTTTGAAAAGGTGATGCGGATAGTGCCGGAGAGCATATACCTTACATCATTTTCCATATTGATGGCGAGGTTCAAAGGGCAGCTTGACGGTGCAGTGAAAGCGGCATATAAGCTGGATGAATTTGACAAGGACAGCCATCCGAAGATATTGATAGTTGAGGGGTGCACACATCACAGACAGTGTGATGATATAGGAACGGTTAAGCTCCCGGGATGGATAAACAGGTATACAGGCTGCACGCCTGAATATCATTTTACCAGTGGAACGGAGTTTCCGGAGGATCTTTCGGGATTTGATCTGGTGATACACTGTGGGGGCTGTATGCTGAATGAGCGTGAGATGGCGAGCCGGCAGAAGATGGCCCAGGAGCAGAAAATTCCCATGACCAATTATGGTACGGCCATAGCTCACATGAATGGGATACTGGCGAGAAGTCTGGAAGTGTTCAGGAAAATCTCATGATAAGGATAAGAATACATTAACATAAAAATATATTGGGGCGGATCCAAATGACGGAAGAAAGTGACTACAGAATTTTGTATGGATGATGCTTCGGAAAGGCGGGAATATGGCAAAGACAGGACTTGTTCTTGAAGGTGGCGGACAGCGTGGTATATATACCGCAGGTGTGCTGGACGTCTTTATGGATAACGATATAACTGTGGATGGTGTGATCGGAGTATCAGCCGGAGCCATACACGGACTGTCATTTGTGGCAGGCCAGAGAGGACGCAATATAAGATATAATCTGAAATATAGAAACAATAAACATTACATGAGTCTGTACTCGCTCATAACGACAGGGGATATATGCGGAGAACAGTTCTGTTATCACGACATACCAGAGAAGCTGGATCCTCTGGACTATGATGCATTTCTTGCAAATCCGACAAGATTCTATGTGGGATGTTCCAATCTGGAGACCGGAGAGGCGGAGTATCTTGAGTGTACAGACATGAGAAATCCGGATGATGTGAACAAGGTGAGGGCATCGGCATCCCTGCCTCTTATATCGAATACGGTTGAGGTGGACGGCATGAAACTTCTGGACGGAGGAGTATCTGACAGCATTCCTATATTTGCATTCAGGCGAATGGGATACAGGAGAAATGTGGTTGTTCTCACAAGACCTGCCGGATACAGGAAAGGTCCTGACAGAATGCTCAGACTTGAGGCGGGAAGGTACAGGGAATATCCTGAGTTTGTAAGACGATGCCATATGAGGCATCTGTATTACAACAAGACTCTGGACAAGCTGGAGGAGCTGGAGAAGCAGGGCGATACCCTGATCATAAGACCAAGTGAGACTATAGAGATATCAAGACTTGAGAGAAAACCTGAGATGATAGAAGCCATGTACGAGCTCGGGCTGCACGATGCAAAGGAGAAATTACAGGAGGTAAAAGAATTTCTCGGAACGGGCAGGGCTTGATCAGGTGAGCATAGCAGATAAAAAAGACAAAGAAGTAAAAGTCAGACAATTAAAACTTCAGGGTATGGAAATTCCTGACAGTGTGGATGCGGAATTTAAGGCACAGGAGAATCACAGCAAAATGGCTGAGACTCCTGTGCCTTCTCTTATTCTGTCACTGTCTGTGTCAACGGTTCTTACCATGCTCATAGCCACCACCTACAATATAGTGGACACATATTTCGTGTCAGATCTCGGCGAAAGCCAGGTGGCTGCTGTGGGGATCATGTTCTCTGTGATGGCACTTATCCAGGCGGTGGGCTACACATGGGGAATGGGTGCGGGAAGTGAGATAGCGAGACTTCTTGGACAGAAGAAAAAGCGCGAGGCAGAACAGACGCTGGCAACCGCATTTGCAGGAAGTGTAGTTTCGGGAGCGGTTATGGCGGCTTTCTTCATCTTGCTCAGGGATGACATTGTAAGGCTTCTCGGAGCCACCGACACAAGCAGTGAATATGCAGGGCAGTATGGTATTTTTATCATGCTGGCGGCACCGGTCATGTGCGGTGCGTATGTCCTCAACAATGCGCTGCGGGCGGAGGGACAGCCGTACCTTGCACTGCTCGGGATATGTGCCGGAGGTGTGACAAATGCTGTTCTTGATTATGTCTTTATAGATGTGATGAAGATGGGGATATCCGGTGCGGGTATTGCGACATTTGCAGGGCAGAGTGTGAGTCTTATCATCATGTATATGTGCGTCAGGTCTGGGCACAGCGTTGTGAGGCTTCATCTTGGGGATATATGGTCATTTCGATATTGGGCAAAGATCCTCAGGGTGGGAATGCCTTCATTTTTGAGGCAGGGATTTATGTGCCTTGCTGCTGTTATGATAAGCAGAAGCTGCAGGCAGTATGGCGATGATGCCATGGCAGGGATAACCGTGGCAAATAAGATATTTGCGGTTGTATTTGCGGTGCTTGTTGGTTACGGACAGGGATTTGCTCCGGTGTGCGGTTTTGCATATGGGGCAAAGCTTATGGAGAGAGTCAGGCTGTCGCGTAAGTTTACCATGATCACGGCAGTCATATTCATGGTGTTTGCGGGGGCGGCTTCCTTTATCTGGGCGGATTTGCTTGCAGGCATATTCCTCGGCGGGCAAAATGGTGCGGCTGGCATATCGTCGTTTTCAATCAGGGCACATGGGATATCCATGCCATTTGCGGCACTTTCGCTGGTGGCGGGAATGTATTACCAGGCTCTTGGGGCATATGGAAAAGCCACGCTCATATCGGCCTTCAGACAGGGGGTGTTCTTCGTCCCGCTGATGTTCCTGCTGCCGCAGGTGTATGGCCTTGCTGGCGTGGCTGTTGTTCAGGCCGCCGCTGACGTGTTGTCAGGTGTGGTGGCTTTCGTTATATTTATTCTGACCTGCCGTACACAAAAGAGTAGTAGTCAGTGTTGATCATCTCATCTGATATATAAAGTCTGTTTTCCACCTCGGTTATCATGTCATCGATGTAACCTGCCGGCACTTGTGATTCCGGAACCAGGTATGCAACCTCACCCGTTCCTGCGTTATACTTTACTTTGTCTGTGATAAAGCTCTGGTTTGCAAATATGACGAGAGGATCACAGTCTGACATGATGTTGCGTCCGGCAAGGAGTCTTGAGTCAAAGTCCGCACCTAAAAGATTTAGCACGGTTGGAAGAATGTCAACGCTGGAGCACAGTTTGTCAATTGTTACAGATTTTTCCATGGATGAGCTCCATATGCCAAACTGATTCCTGTGGAGCTCAAATGGATCGTTCTCCACGTCACTTCCAGCGAGCTCGTTGTAGGTGCCGTCGCTCAATCCGTAAGGATAGTGATCGGGCGCAACGATGAAGAGAGTGTTGTCAAGTTTGCCTGCCGCATCCAGTTTATCCATGAGGAATTCCAGTGCTTTGTCAAGCTCTATCTGGGCTGCAACATAAGCGACTGCTTCGTCTGAATAGTTCTGACCGGCCAGGGCAGCTTCTGCTTCCTCCCTGTTCTTCTGACATAGATACTGCATATCATAGTTATACGGAAGATGTCCGGAAAAGCTCATAAAGTACATATTGAAGTGGTCATCATTTATAAAGTCTTCGTACACGGCTTCCATGCACTCAAGATCCGAGTACATGACGTGATCAGGGATGTCGAGTCCTGCACCTATGGCCTTGAATGTCGTGTATCCCATGTTCGGATGTGTTTTTGTTCTGTCGTAATAGGTGGCGTCAAAGTCGTGGTAGCCGTAGCTCTTGTACCCCTCTGCATTCAGGATATTGCCAAGAGCATATGGCTGGTATGTATCCGCTGATGCCTCAAAACTCCATTTAGATGATGCCGGGTACTGACTTAGACAGTTGGTATATTCGCCATCTATGGTGCTGTGATACCACAGAGGATTGTAGAAATTGGTAAATTCAAATCCATCGTGGTAAATTTTGTACAGAGTAGGAGTGGCTTCTTCGGATATACCATAGGTGCTCAGGCTTTCCGCTGTGACAAATACTACATTGTATCCTTTGAACATACCGGTGTATTCGTCCTGATATGTCGGCTCCACCCCTGAGAAATATGCAGACAGGCTTTTTAATTCTTCGTCGTCTGTCGAACTGTAAAGCTTTCCAAAATCAATCTCCGGATCAATCTGGGGTACCGGTATATCCTCCGGTTCTTCTGTGGCGGCCTCTGTGCCGGAAGTTTCTGCTGCGTTAGGTTTTTGCACATCGTCTGATGTGCCTGAGCCAGCATCTGCAGTTTTAAGGGATATATCTGCGCCATTTGCAAGTTCAAATGTTTTGGACGAGTTGCTCTTTGTCAGCATGGTTATGCTGTCCCTTGCCGTTGTGACCATGACGCCCAGCTTGTTCATGGAAAGTTCCAGAACATAACGGCCGTGGAAAAGCGCGTATGGAGAATAGGCCTCCTTTCCGCTTATGCCGAGAAGACCGATCGCGGTAATCCACATGACTGCGGCAGCTATGACATTTATGGTCAGTGCGCGTATGACTTTGTGACCGGTTTTTCCAAGGCTGCATCTGCCAAATGAGAAGAAAAGTCTGTTCAGTACGATCAGGCATATGAGAGGCAGCAGGAATAAAACTATGAAATACCAGTTGTTTTTAAGTGCAGCAAGCAGCACTGATTTGAAATTCATGGCGTCTTGGGCACCTCCAATGGAGACGAGGCTCAGGAAGGTCCTGAATATCTTATAATAGACAAACTGGGCTATGTAGTATACCGTAAATACGCTCCAGAGGAGATAGGCTGTCACGGCATTTGCTACTCTGTTCCAGAATGAGCAGAGCAGAGACAGAGTAAGACCGCATGCCGCTGCAAAGAAGAGCGGATGTATGATTCCCGAATCGATGCCTCCGTAGACAGATAAGTGAAACAGAAATTCCAAATAGGCAAATGCAAATGTGAAAAACAGCATCCTCCACAAGGCAGAGGTACTTCTTGTTCTTTTATGATTATTTTTGCTTGTGTGTGTGTTCATAGCGGCTCCTGTGAAATCTAACCCTGCTGGGCATCCAGCAGATCATCAAGTTCCTGTCTGGCAAGTATCGGATCTGTCACGTTCAGCACGTGGAATCCCAGGGCTGCTGCGGCCTCTGTGTTGGCCGGTCTGTCGTCCAGAAATACGGATTCTTCGGGTTTTATGCTGTATTTTTCACAGAGTATCCTGTAGATGGCAGGATCTGGCTTGGTGATATGGTATTCGTATGACACAACCCTTCCGTCAGTGTATGGCAGGAAGTGGAATCTCGGTGTGTGCAGCGCGAACAGCCTTCTCGGATAGTTTGACAGCAGGTAGATGTTGTAGCCTCTGTCCTTAAGTGATTTCAGCCATGTGTCGGCGCCCGGGAACATGTCCACAACATCATCCAGGTTGTTCATGAACAGATCAATGTAACTGCTGTATGCCGGGGAGAGCTCTTTGAAACGTGAGATCAGTTCTTCCTCCGGTATGTCGTCCAGGTCAAAGTGATTCCACAGTGGGTGGTTTATCATGTTGCGTCCTAATACTTCGATGGCATCGTCTGGTATGCCGAGCTTCTGCATGGTTGTCTTCCAATGGAAGTCGACGAGCACCATGCCTATGTCAAATACTATATTCTTCATATGTGAAGTCCTTTCGTGTCTATATTATTAATATAAGTCATGAAAATTTTACCTCAAAATGTTGTAAAAATACATACTAAAAATAGGATATAAGTTTGTTTACAGACTTTTATTTTTGGTGTACATTGGTATAATGAATTGTAAATTCAGCCTTGGAGGCGTGACCAGAGGACAAAAGTATTCGGAACGTAAGGGGAAAGACTGTGTATGAGATACGTTTTTGTGGACTTTGAGATGAATCTTATAGATTCTGAACACAAACAGGAAATGAAGATATGTAAGAATGAGATAATAGAAATAGGTGCGGTCAAGCTGGATGACGAGTACAATGAGATAGACTCGTTTAAGAGTTATGTGAAACCGGTATTTGGAAGTATGGCTTCACGTATAATAAAGCTGACCGGTATCACAGATGAACTTCTTGCAGATGCACCTCTGTACGAGGAGGCAATAGGAAAATTCATTGAGTGGTGTAGTGACGCAGATGTGATATATGCCTGGAGCGAGAATGATCTCAGGCAGTTTTGCAAGGAGGCGCGTCTCAAGTCTTATATGCATCCACAGATAGAAGAGACCATATCCAAATGGAAGGACTTCCAAAAAGAATATGCAAAGATGATCGGGACATCCAGAAGAATATCCCTGTCCGATGCAGTATTTTATCTGGGAGAGAATTTCCAGGGCGCAGAGCACGATGCTCTGTGGGATGCGAGAAACACATCGGAGGTATTCAAATTGTCCAAGGATGAGGAGAAGTTTTTCAAGATCATGGCCCCAGTTATGGATGTATACAAGCCAAAAAAGAAACTGACTTATTCTCTGTCTGATGCATTCAGCAATATTCATCTGGATTGAGAAGATGTTTGGACAAACAACAAGGAGGTTCAGATTGTGAATTGGAATAAAAAAGATATTATCAGGATCATGCTTATGTTGTGCAGTGTGGTACTGTTTGCGTATATCTTGTTTAACTTTGACAGGGTGTCACACCTGTTTAGCTGGCTGGTAAATATACTCATGCCGTTTGTCATAGGGTTTGCCATAGCATTTGTGGTGAATGTTCCTATGAAAGGATTTGAGAAAGTACTGTTTAAGAACGAGAACAGCAGGCTGTATAAGATGAAGAGACCGGTGTGCCTGATACTGTCGTTTCTGTGCATAATCGCAGCTTTTGCATTTGCCATAACAATGGTCATACCGGAGATGTCAAGAACGGTTACGGCATTTGCAGAGAAACTGCCGGCGGCTATGGACGATATACAGAACAAGGCCATAAAGATCATGAAGGATCAGCCGGATATTGTCGACAAGATAAAGAGAATAGATATAAATTGGGATGCGCTGGTTACGAATCTGGTGGATTTGGTCAAGAATGGAGGAAGCAGTGTTCTGTCATCCACATTCTCTATAGCCAGCAGCGTTGTGGGAGCAGTTGTTGATGTATTGGTGGGACTGTTCTTTGCCTGTTATATTCTGGCTCAGAAGGAGACTCTTGAGAAGCAGGTCAAGGGTATTCTCTACGCTGTGTTCAAGGAGAGAAAGGCTGACAGGTTCATACAGACATGTGTGCTGGCTGACAGGACTTTCTCAAAGTTTATATCGGGACAGTGCCTTGAGGCGTGCATACTTGGACTTATGTTCTTCATAACGATGACGGTATTTCGAATTCCATATGCGCTCACGGTGAGCATATTGATCGCAGTGTTTGCGCTTATTCCGGTTCTCGGAGCATTTGTCGGATGCTTTGCCGGAACGATCATGATACTTGTGGATGATCCGAAGAAGGCTGTTGCCTTCCTCATCATATTCATAGTGCTGCAGCAGATAGAGGGCAACCTCATATATCCGCATGTGGTTGGAGGATCAGTCGGCCTTCCGTCTATATGGGTGCTTGTGGCTGTCATGGTCGGCGGCGATCTGATGGGAGTTCTGGGTATGCTGATATTTGTGCCGCTCTTCTCGGTGCTCTACGTGCTCTCAGAGGAGTACGTGGTAAAGTGTCTGAAGGCGAAGCACATATCCTGGAAGAAATACAATCTTGCCTGTGAGATCCCTGAGGGACGGTGGGATGGCAGGCTGGATGAGCAGGAAAGCGCAAAGAGGTCTAAGGTGAAGACAGAGGACGGCGGGGATGCAGCGGGCGTTCCTGGAGCTGTTTCAAATTCGGATGCCACAGGAACTACTTTAAATTCAGATGCTACAGGAAATGATTCGAATACAGATATAGCAGATACTGCTTTGAAGTCAGATTCTGCAGAATCTGGTGAAAACGTATCAGGTGTAAAGAGATCAAGAAAAAGAAAGAGATAAATTGCAGGATATGAAATTTTAAAGTTATTCTGCCAGAAAGAAGGATAAATAGATGTACAGAGATATAGCGAAACTTGTGTTATACAGAGATCTGGGTGAGGACAGCATACTGATGAAGCTGTCAGGTATATTTGAGGACTTCAATATGAAGAGAAGTGAGAATGCGGAGCTGTGTGCCCGTATCTATGATCAGATCAAGAGACTGCTTGACCTGGCGACAAGCTATGGATTTGACAAGAATCTGTGGCACAATTATCTTGCATTCATCCTCATCACAAATGAGAACTCATTCAGCATCACCTGTGAGAAGGTCGGTGCGAATGACGGAACAGTTAATTATTTTGCAAAGAATGATTTCAGGATATTCAAGAAGCTGTTCGACTTTGATTTCTCAGAGATAGAGAGCGCACTTGGGATAGACTGTTTCTCAACTATCAACAATTACAAGTCTATTGGCAAGAAGGAGAGAATGTACAATAAGAATGTCAGTGAGAAGGTTCAGGCTGTCAGCAATGCCATAGAGGAAGCTGAGAATGAGGATCAGATATTTGATATAGTTACATCATTCTATAAAGCATATGGTGTGGGAATGTTCGGACTCAACAAGGCGTTCAGGATCACACGTGAGCACGGTGATCTGGAATTTGTTCCAATCAACAATACAGAGGATGTCATGCTTGACGATCTCATCGGCTACGAGATCCAGAAGAAGAAGATTGTGGATAATACCGAGGCATTTGTGGAGGGACGCAAGGCGAACAATGCACTTCTCTTCGGAGACAGTGGAACAGGAAAGTCCACAACCATCAAAGCGATCATCAATGAATACTATGACAGGGGACTTCGTATGATCGAGATTTACAAGCATCAGTTCCAGGATCTGTCACAGGTAATATCGCTTATCAAGAACAGAAATTACAGATTTATCATATACATGGATGATCTTTCATTTGAGGAGTTTGAGATAGAGTACAAGTACCTCAAGGCTGTCATCGAGGGCGGACTGGAGATCAGGCCGGACAATGTGCTTATCTACGCCACATCGAACCGCCGCCACCTCATCAAGGAGACATGGAACGACAGGAACGATATGGAGAACAATAACGGTATCCACAGAAGTGATACTATCCAGGAGAAGCTGTCGCTGGTCAACAGATTTGGCGTGACCATCAGCTACAGCGCACCTTCACAGAAGGAGTATTTCGAAATTGTCAAGGGCCTTGCTGAGAAAGAGCATATCACCATGGACGAGAAAGAGCTCTGCGCTGAGGCAAATAAGTGGGAACTTGCGCACGGCGGCATAAGCGGACGTACTGCGCAGCAGTTTATCAACTATCTGAAGGGACAGGGGATGTAAAAAATGGCGTATCTGGCGGCGATCAAGCAGCCAGATACGCTGTTTTTGTGTGATTATTTAGTTGCTGATATCATAACCGGAATGATATCACGGTATACAGTGTCAGTTGCTTCGTCTTGTTTAGCTGAACATAGAAATAACACGGTTCCATCGTCGCTTTCAATTGCAGCGGGTTTAGAATTACCTGGATCGGAAGTGTATAGTGTATTTCCAGCGTAGTCCATATATATTGTTTTGCCTGAAGTATCTGTATAACTGAGATAATATTTTCCCAAAGAGAAATCCGCTGCATTGTCAATGGTGCATATTACAGTGTCGTTTGGCATCACTATTGAGTAGATATTATCTGATTCACCAGATCTTATACCTCCATAGCTGACTGTGGGATCTGAATTCAACATGTAATTACCGGTTTTCACTATATTCCCTTCATCATCAACGATGCAGTAACTGTCAGCATCTGGCATATATGCAAATGCTCTTCCATCTATCATATCTTTTATAAAAACAAAGTCATTATCTGATAACGTATTAGTTTTAGCATTGTAGATTTTACAGTATTCTACGGTATCGGCATATTCGTCATCTGTTGATACGGCAGTAGGGACGACAAAACTGTTTTCGTTCAGAACACGCAAATTATTCTCCTGGACTCCTCTGAATGCAGGAATGTCAGAAATCTTCTTGCCATTTTCGTCTATCACGAAAAAAGAAGACGAACTGCCAGAATTGTCAATTGGCGATTCAAAAATAGCAAAGTATCCCGAAGAATTGTAGCAAAGCTCAAAGACGGAACTGGTATCAGAAACGTATACCGGAGAACAGTCCAGATTGTAGATTCCCATAACCTCGGTTATTGTATTTTCCCCATTGAGTTGTCCGATATGCGCTGCTTCATCTTCAGTCAGCAGATATTTATTCCCAACTATTGAAGTGAAAAGTTTGCCGTTGTCTAATTCCTGGTATTCCTTGAGTATGTTTCCATTGCAGTCAATGAGCTTGCTGTTATGTGAATATGGGTTACATATTATTGCTGTGGTGTCATCTTTGTAAAAACCGTTGACACTGCCCTGATTTTCTGATCTGGCGATTTCGTTGCCATCAAAATCAAGGTATGCAGCATAGTATGTGTTATTTTCACTTACATATATGCTTAGTTTAATGATGTCTAAATTCGGGTTCCCGACAAATGATATTTCTCTTTGGTCCATAGGAAGTATAAATTTTCCCGTGCCGTCCATGAATCCATAGCCTCTTTCGCCATCAGTTACTATCAAATATCCATTTCTGGAGGATACAATTCGGTATTCTGTGCGGAATTCCTTTAATTCACTCATCTCATGCCTGACTGTTGCGTTTAGATTGTCAGTTACTGGGCTGGCATCATCTGCGTTATCGTCCTTGCCATCAGAGATAGGGGAAGAGATGTTTTCGTTGTCATTTGCGGAGTTATCTGATACCTGGCTGTCTGGGCTTCCTTGCTCTGGTGATGACTTCCTGTATTTGCTGAGGGTGATCAATTCTACAGCTATCACGATGACCATGACAGCGAGAAAGATTGGCAGGACAATGAAAAGCTTTGATCTTTTCTTTGGCTTTGCGGGCTGGGTTGCCGTGATACTCGGGGTAGGCTGGTTATTATAGTTAGGTTGGTTATTATAGGTCTTTTGTTGATACATAATCGGGCTGAAGGCTGTATTTCCGCAGGTTGGGCATACATTTATATAATCCTCGGTAATACAACCACACATGTTGCATTGTTTCATATACTGATCTCCATTCTATTAGATTATTGATGTTAGAAGCATAAAATATTGAGTGGGTTGTCACAACATATGTTGCATAATTTGGCAGATATCGTGCATGATTTTTTGTTGCTGTGCAGAGAAAAACTGTATTGAACTCACAGGTATAGTCTGATATTATAGAATAGATTTAGAAGTTTGTAGAGACAGATACTTTGATAAGGAGTGTGTAAAGATGATAGATCTCAGCAGCAAAAAGGGAAGAACATGGATATCAAGGATCATAGTTGCGATTCTCTGTATAGCTATGGTTGTTACCCTTTTGATATCAGCATTTTAATACAGATATGGCATGCGTGGTGGAAGCTGCGTGAGTGCCTGTTAGGAGAGTTCGTATGAGAGGAAAGTTTGGAGAGCATCAGACGGTGCGATCAATTCTTAAGAGCCTTCCAAAAACTGTCCATAGTGATGTGACAAGAGCCGGGATAGGAGAAGACTATGCCCGGCTCTTGTTGTATAGTGGAGAAGATATAAATGTGGCAACGGGTGTGTGTGGAGACTTGGGCGAGGCCGGACTCAGACTTGACATAGCCAGATTGTACAACAGTTTGAGGATTGGCGGATATGAGCCGTGGGCTGCTACAGATACGATAGTTATGCCGGACAGTGATGAGAGAAGGATGAAGAAGCTTCTTAGAAAGCTGGCTGGTGTATGTGCGGAATATGGTGTGGATATTGCAGCCGGGCATACGGAGGTAAACAGTTCAGTTATGGAGCCCATCATAAGTATAACGATGATAGGCAGGAAATCTAAGCCGGATACAGATGGCTTATGTACTGATCATAAAAATGCCGCGGATATAAAAGCCGATGCCGATATAGTTATGTGTGGACAGACCGGAGTTGGCGGCACGTTACAGTTATATTTTGATCATCAGAAGGAACTGTTTTCGAGGTATTCAGAAAGTTATTTAAGACCCGTTGAGCAGCTTGGCAGGCTTATAACACTTGGAAAACAGGTTGATATAGCTTATGCACACGGTGTCAGGTACGCCCACGATATATCAAGAGGAGGAATATTTGCCGCTCTATGGGAGATGGGAGATGCTCTTGGGACAGGGCTTTGTGTATGTCATGACGACATTCCGATACTTCAGGAGACAATAGAGATATGTGAACATACGGGAGACAATCCGTATATGATAGATGGATGCGGTGCAGCGTTGTTTGTCACAGCAGATGGTGAGGCACTTTCTGACGAATTGTATGAAGCAGGATATGAGGCTGCGGTCATAGGACATTTGACGGAGGGAAGTGACCGTGTTGTGACGCACGATGATGAGAGGCGCTTTCTCACACCGCCGAGGTATTTGTAGATGATTTCTATCTGGCATGGGCTGCTGCTTGGGAGCAAGTCCCGGACTGGATATATTTTATACGAGGAGAATACGAGATGTTGAATATTGTGTTACATGAACCGGAGATCCCGGCAAATACAGGAAATATAGGAAGAACCTGTGTGGCAGCAGGTGCAAGGCTGCACCTTATAGAGCCGCTGGGATTCCAGATAAATGAAAAGCAGTTAAAGCGTGCAGGGCTTGACTACTGGGACAAGCTTGATGTCACAACGTATGTGAATTTTGAGGATTTTCTTGCGAAGAACCCAGGCGCAAAGATATATATGGCGACCACAAAGGCCAGAAAGAAATACACAGATGTAAAATTTGAGGATGACGCCTATATCATGTTTGGCAAGGAGAGCGCCGGAATCCCGGAGGAGATACTTGTCGATTATAAAGAGACCGCCATCAGAATTCCGATGTTCCCGGACATAAGATCTTTAAATCTTGGCAACTCAGTGGCGATCGTGCTCTACGAGGCACTCAGACAGAACGACTTCCCAGGTCTCGAGGAGGCCGGTAACCTCCACAGACTAAATTGGGATTTGCCATCAAGCGAAGCCTGACGACAAAGCACGCATCAGCGTGCTGCCTATTAATGTATAGAGGGGGACAATATGTATCCTACAAGTGGAAAAAAGATGCTGAACATATGCATCCTTGATATTCTGAAAAAATATACAGACTGCGACCATACGATGGATCAGAAGGACATCATGGCAAAGCTGAAAGAAGACTATGACATGACCGTTGAGAGAAAGTCCATAAAGGCCAATCTGAACTGTCTGGTGGACTATGGATATGATATAGAGTATACAGAGACCGAGCGAGAGAAGAAGGATGGCACGACTGAGGTCATCACCTCGGACTGGTACTACAACCATGAATTTGATGATGCAGAGCTCAGGATGATGATAGACAGTATATTGTTTTCAAAGACAATACCGGCAGGACAGGCACAGCAGCTCATCGATAAGATAGCAGGGCTGTCCAACATTTATTTTACAAATAAGATGACACACGTGAGCAGCCTTCCGGGACTGGAGCATACAAGCAACAAGCAGACGCTTTTTAATGTGGGGATTATAGACGATGCGATATCTGAGCACAAGCAGATATCATTTGTATACAATAACTATGGCGAGGACAAGAAGCTTCATCCGCGACGCGAGGAACCGTATATAGTTAATCCGTATCAGATGGTTGCAAATGACGGAAAGTATTATCTTATCTGTAATTATGACAAATATGATTCTCTGTCCAATTACAGGATAGACAAGATGACACAGGTGCAGATCGTGAACAGCCCTGTCAAGGACCGCTCAAAGGTTAAGGGAATGGAGCATGGTCTCAATCTGCCGAAGCATATGGCGGAGCATATCTACATGTTTGCAGATGAGCCTGTGACAATAGTTCTCAGGGTGAATAAGCGTGCGATCTCAGATGTGGTTGACTGGTTTGGAAGCAACTTTGATGTGGTGGATGAAAATATAGCCAGGCAGTATGATGGGTTCCGTGAGACGGATGACGATGTGACCTATGTGCGCCTTGTGTGCAGCCGGCAGGCCATGGCCCACTGGGCTATGCAGTATGGTACGGTCTGCGAGGTGATATATCCAACCGACTTGCGGACTCAGATCGGCGATGCTGTGAAAGTGATGAATGAGAGGTATAATAATTAACATTTAGTTTTGTCAAAGATACCAAGGGGTCAGGCCCCCATCGGAAAAGTCATTTTTTTTAGTCTTTTTTGAAGGGGCCTGACCCCATTTTGTTTAGAAAGTGCCTGACACCGTATGTTTAGAGGGTGCCTGACCCCCATTTGTTTAGCGGGTGCCTGACCCCATTGGTAAAAAGTGCCTGACCCCATTGGTGAAAAAAATATTGCGTAAGTGCAAGATTTGATGACTTGAAAACGGAATATATAGCAGATGAGGAAATTGGCCAATGAAGATCATCGGGAGGTGGTAGACATAATAAACCAGAACAATTATATATCAAAACTGAGGAAGCACAATGAAAAGGCTTTGGAGTATATAGTAAGGGAATATGGAGGCTGTGTGAAAGCTGCCATATATAAAAATCTTGCGGGAATGCCGGAGGAGATGGATGAGTGCATGGATGATGTATTTCTGGATGCATGGAACAACATAGACAGATTTGACGAGAAGAAAGGTTCATTTAAAAGCTGGATAACAGCCATTGCCAGATTCAGATCCATAGACTATCTCCGGAGGTACAGTAGGCGGTGCGACGAGGAGGACATAGACGATCACGAACGGGAGCTTGCGAGGGATAACCTTATGGAGATGCTTGATGAGGAGATTTCGGACGGGATGGAAAAACTTCTCAAAGGTCTTACGGATGATGATAGAGACATAATCCTCAGGTATTATTGGGATGAACAGGACGTAGCACGTATAGCGGATGATTATGGGGTGACATCCTCGACTATATATAGCAGAATGTCCAGAGCGAGAAACAAATTAAAAGCATATGCAGAGGTGGTGAACAATCATGAAGGATAGAAAAGACAGAAATGTGTATGATGTAATGAATGAAGTGGATGCCAGCGAAGAGTATATGGACTTTTCAAAGGAGGAAGCGGATGCATGTGTGAACAGACTGAGGTGCAGGATAAAAAATCCTGCAAAAAGCCACAGATGGCAGAAAGCGGTGGCAGGTCTTGCGGCAGTCATCGTTCTCTCAGGTGGCGGTCTTGCTTATGCGGCGGAAACAGGTTCGCTGGCGTGGTTCTTTGACAGTCTGAGCAAGGAGACAGGAAGTGTTATTCCATCAAAATATGTGAACAAGAGCTACATAAATAACGAGTATAAGGGCAGTGTAAAGGTGATAACTGATTCTGATGCCAAAGTAAGCTTTGATCTGAAGAAGGCTGCAGTTGATGGCGATCAGGTCGATATTGCGATGGTCGTCACTTATGATGACTTTGACACTGAAAAATATGAAAGCTTTGAAGCTGATATGCAGATAATAGAAGGTGGCGCGAACATTGTCAGTGAATATGCGGGCAGCACAGCATTTGGAGATGGAATTTCGCTCTCGGATAAGCAGACAATGTCTGATATTGTATATAAGTTAAAAAAGAAAAATGCATATAAGGTTGGTGATACCATCACCATGAAGTGTGACAGCATAGTTCTGTTCAACAAAATTAAGCAGAATGACGGCTGTGTTGGCTATGAAGCGGATGAGGTATCTGGTCCATGGACTTTGCAGTTTAAGATTCAGGATGATATGCAGGGCCATGGTGTAGATATATCCGGTATAGGTGACATTGATAAATGCACGATAAATACAAAATGCATAACTATCGACATAGCTGAAAATTCAGATGTAGATAGTGACTTGTTGGAGAATATAGTCCTTGAGATGACGGACGATAAAAAACTTAAAGATGTAATATATGGAATTGGCAAGACTGGTGATGATGATGGAATTCAGAGGATGGAACTGGATTTCGCTAAACCTATAGACGTTTCACAGGTGAAAGCCGTGTGGATAAATGGAAAGAGATGTGAGGTAAATTAAAAAAGAACCCGGGTACTACAACAGAGCATATCACTCTGGGGTAATCCCGGGTTTTGATAATTTATGAATCCTTTATCTTGAACTTGCCATTGCTCTTCACGCCTGGAACAGTCATATCGGATCCCTTCAGGTTGTCTGTGTGGTGATCCACATGAACCGGTTTGATAGGAACCTGCATATCCTTTTTCATAGGAAGGGAGAAGATGAATTCACTTCCCTCGCCCTCCTCAGATGTCAGTGTTATCTGCTCGCCGTGGGCTTTGATGATCTCCTTCGTGATGGCAAGGCCAAGACCTGTTCCTGTTTTGTCTTTGCCTCTGCTTGGGTCTGTCTTGTAGAACCTCTCAAATACCTTTTTTTGGGATTCCTTAGGGATTCCAATACCCTCATCTTTGACGCTGGTATATATCTTGTCATTTTTCTCAGTCACCTGGACTCTGATCTGGCGGCCCTCAGGGGTGAACTTGATGGCGTTGTCCACCAGATTGTATATAACCTGCTGGATCTTTGTCCTGTCCGCATATACTATGGTATTGTCCGTCAGGAATACGCTGTCCAGGAAGATTCCCCTGTCATTGCACCTCTTCTCAAATGTGTTGATGGTCGGTGTGATGATGTCTCGTATGTCGAAGTTTGATTTGTCAAGCTGCAGGTCAAATGAGTCAAAGTTATTCAGTTCCAGAAGTCCCTGTGTGAGCTTGGTGAGTCTCTGGGCTTCGTTCAGAACTATCCCCAGGTATTTTTCGTGTTTTTCAAGAGGTATGGTACCGTCCAGCATGGCCTCTATATACCCCTTGATGGATGTCAGCGGTGATCTGAAATCGTGGGATATGTTGGAGATAAATGATTTTCTGTATTCGTTTGAGCGGCTGAGTTCGTCAGCCATCTCCTCCATGTATCTCGCAAGTTCTCCGAACTCATTATTTGCTGTAACATTTACACGGGCGTTGAAATTACCCTGTGCATAGGATTTGGATGTCTTGATGATCTCACGTATAGGCTTCAGCAGGCTGTTGGACATGAGCATCAGCGCGATCATGGCGATCAGCATCAATATCAGGAAAGGCACAAATGTTGTTGATAACATGTGGTTTTGAATATCCTGCTTGAACGTCATGGGCGACGTGAGGATGATGGTTCCCATGTAGTTGTTCCAGTAGTACATAGGCTGACCGATTACCAGTGTGTCTGCGGAGAAGAATCCGCCAAATGTGTCTTCGTGGCAAAAAGCCGATTTCAGTTCTGACTCTTTGACATATTTTTTCAGAGTCCCGAGATTCTGCGTTGTATCTGTCTGTTGTTTTTTGTCAGAATCGTTACTGTCAGAGCTTGCAGATGATCTGAATATTATATTGCTGCGCTCATCGGTGAGCCATATTCCCATCTCCAGAGTATTTGCTGTGTTTTGAAGCTCTGTGAACAGGGTTTTGTTGTCTATGGTGTTGTTGCTGTAATCTGTCAGAGGGCCGTCCATGAGCAGCTCTATTTCTTTCTGCATTGTGGATTTGCGCTCGGCGAGAACCGTGTTCTGCGTGGTTGAAATACTGTATATCATCAGCAGTGAAAATATAAGTACGACCAGAATGACAAAACCGACAACTATCTTATCAAAAGCGGTTTTCTTCATCACGATCTCCATTCAAACTTGTAGCCAATGCCCCATACAGTGGCGATGCTCCAGTTATGATTGTTGTTCAGCTTCTCACGAAGTCTTTTGATATGTACGTCAACAGTTCTTGTGTCACCCACATATTCATATCCCCACAGCTTGTCCAGAAGCTGTTCTCTTGTGAACACCTGATTAGGTCTGCTGGCAAGGAAATAGAGAATTTCAAGTTCCTTTGGCGGCATATCCAGGTTGTGCCCCTCAAAGGTGACTGTATAGTTGGATATGTTCACCACAAGTCCGTCATATTCCACAAATGTGCCCACGTGATCTGCGCTGGTCACATCGTAGGAAGATGTCTGTGCCTGCTTCTGTGAATTATCGGTCATGGCTGAACGTCTCAGAAGTGCACCGACCCTTGCGACAAGCTCATTCGAGTCAAATGGCTTCACGATATAATCGTCTGCGCCAATCTTCAGTCCAAGCACCTTGTCAAACACTTCCCCCTTGGCGGATAGCATGATGATAGGTGTGTTGGATGTTTTCCTGATCTCTGTACAAACCTGATATCCGTCCATTCCCGGAAGCATGACATCCAGGAGAACAAGGTCAGGTGAATATTCCTCAAATAGCTGCAGCGCCTCTGTACCGCTTGCGGCGATCTCCGTCTCATAACACTCTTTGTTAAGGTAGAGTGATATAAGCTCTGCAATGTTCTCGTCGTCATCAACGATGAGAATATTATTCTTACTCATATATATAACCTCCTGATTGTAAAGTATGTGCATTGAAGCCGCTTCGTGCAGCACATGTGTGGTTTGCAGGGAATCCACCTCTTGCGTGAGGCCACCTTGCAAATAAATTCAAATTCTATAATTCTACTATTGTCACGCCTGCGTCGCCCTCGCCGAACTCGCCGAGCCGGAATGATTTGACGTGTGGCTGTGATTTCAGAAATTGGTGTATTCCCTTGCGGAGTGCACCGGTGCCCTTGCCGTGTATGATCGTAACTTTGTGCAGATGAGCCATGAGGGCATCGTCCAGAAATCTGTCAACAAGGGATGTGGCTTCATCAACGGTCATTCCCAGAACGTTGATCTCAGGCTTGATATTCATCATTCTTGCCATGCTCTTGCCACCTGTGACGGTTGCTTTCTGTGGCTTTTTCTTCTCATGTTCAACGAGCAGAAGATCCGTAGGTGGGAGAGAAGCACTTATGATACCCATCTGGACTTTGAGCTTGCCCTTTGAATCCGCTGGAGCCGTGATGGTTCCCTCGGAGTCCATGCTGATGACGTGAACCGTGTCGCCAACCTTGAAATCGGATGCCTTGTGATCAGACTTCACAGTCTTTCGTTTCTCCTCGTTCATCTTGCCGAGGTCATTGATCTTGGCACGGAGTTTCTGTCTCTCGGCTTCCATAGCCTTGGCATCGGCCTTGGCAGGATTGGTTGTCCACTTATTGTATTTTCTGATGGCGGCGTCGGCCTCGGCCTTAGCCTCCTCTATGATCTCGGAGGCTTCCTGACGTGCCTTTGCCAGAATCTCGGCTTTCTTGTCAGAAAGCTCGGAATCCTTCATCTGTGCACGCTCCTGAAGCTGTTTTGCGTCCTCCTTGAGCCTTGCGATATCAGCCTTGTCCTGCTCGATCTCCCTCTTGCTTCTCTCAAGATCTGCGATCAACGTTTCAAAGTCTACCGTATCGCTGTCAATATTTGCCTTTGCGCTCTCAATGATGCTCTCGTCGATTCCAAGTTTCTTCGCTATGGCAAAAGCATTTGACTTGCCAGGAATACCGATCATCAGCTTGTATGTCGGCTGGAGTGTCGCCACGTCGAATTCGCAGCTTGCATTCTCAACGCCAGGTGTACTCATGGCAAATGTCTTGAGCTCACTGTAGTGTGTGGTCGCCATACATCTGACACCCATGTCGTTCAGATGTGAAAGGATGGCGATGGCGAGGGCAGCACCCTCGACAGGATCAGTACCGCCTCCCAGCTCGTCGAAGAGAACCAGACTTCCCGGAGTTACGTGATCCAGTATGTACACGATGTTGCTCATGTGGGATGAGAAGGTGGACAGATTCTGCTCTATACTCTGCTCATCTCCGATATCGGCAAATACGTCGTCAAATACATTCAGCCTTGAACCGTCAAGCGCAGGAATGTGGAGTCCCGACTGGCCCATGAGGGAGAAGAGACCCAGAGTCTTAAGTGATACCGTCTTACCACCGGTGTTCGGTCCTGTCACGATGAGGAGGTTGTAGTCCTCGCCCAGCTTGATATCTACAGGGACAACTGTATGCTTTTCCAGCAGCGGGTGTCTGCCCTGTCTGATATCAACAATTCCATCGGTGTTGAATATCGGTTCAGTTCCCTTGTAACTTCTTGCAAATGACGCTCTGGCAAATATAAAGTCCAGTTCAGCCAAAGTGTCAAAGTCGTATTTTATGTATTCGATCTCCGCTGCGGTCTGCGCTGACAGAGATTCAAGTATCTTCTCAATCTCGGCAAGCTCCTGATTGTCCAGCTCCTTCAGCTCGTTGTTCAGGTTCACGATGGCCATAGGCTCGATGAACACTGTTGCTCCGGTTGACGACTGGTCGTGTATCATACCAGGGAAATGGTTCTTGTACTCGGCCTTGACCGGGATACAGTATCTGCCGTTTCTCATGGTTACAAGATTGTCCTGGAACATGGTCTGTTTGCTGGTGTCGCTGACAAGCTTTGCAAGCTGGTTGTGCAGCTTTTCATTTGTCAGTCGTTTGTTCCTTCTCACAGCCTTGAGCCCTGATGAAGCGTCGTCGGCGATCTCGTTCTCGGACACTATGCATCTGTGTATCTCTCTGGACAGATGCTCCAGTGGCATGAGTTCCAGAAATCTCGTGCGCAGACTGTCAGGACATGTGGTTCCATCCGGGTTCATGCTCAGACCCTGCATCTTGTTGGAAGCCTTCTCTTCCTCGATCTGCTCCTTGCTGCGTCTTCTCGTATCCGTCATGCTTGTGCCTTCGTTCTCACCGTATCTCTTGGCGGTGGCAGCCAGGTCCAGCATGCTTGCCACATCAAGCAGTTCTGCGGTGGTGAGGATTCCCTCAACCTCAAGTCTCTTTAGAGATGCTCCGATATCTTTAAGTCCTGCAAATGACAGATTGCCCTGTGTGTTCAGTCGGCGGAGAGCATCCCTTGTCTCCTGCTGGAGCGTCTCGATCATGGCGAGGTCCTTGCGGGGCTTTATACGCTGGCATTTCCTCTTCGCCATGGGTGATGAGGCAAATGTGGTCAGCATCTCAACTATTTTATTGTATTCGATAACTCGTAATGTTCTCAGATTCATTTTCTGTGTTCCTTATTATTTAATATCTTTATTTGAATTTGGTGTTTATGCAAATGCATTTATTATGTTTATATAAATGCAGAGCTGTTAATTTCATATGCATGGGAATGAATCTTGTGGTCATATGATAAATTCGATCAGTATTTAACCAGATCAGAGCTTAATCCGCCCAGTGCTTAATTCAATAAGTGCTGTAAAAGCATAATTAACGATGCATAAAGACTCTAATTATAAACATACATAATTGATTATACCCCTTATAATTATAGAGCGTCAACATATTGCAGGTGTAGAAATACGCACATTTTCCCTTATTAATCAGCGCTGGTGGTTGCGGGAGGACTACAAAGCTGATATTATAAATTACAATATGGTTAATGGGTGTTGGATACGTTTGGAATTTGACGACCAGCCACATCTGATTGGGCGGAAGACAATACATTTATAAGAGGAGAAAAGGCGAATGAAAGAGTTGTTACAGTTTCTATTGGGGATAGTTTTAATGGTAGCAGGTGGAGTGATGTTCCTGAAAAATGTAGTCGTATCTGACTGGGGACTTCTCAGTTCTCTGTTTCGTATCGGTGGAGGTGTGAGTGTAGGAGGCATATTTATCGTGCTGCTGGTCATAGCGTTTATCGCACTGCTTGTGAAGCCGAACATGGGAACAGGGCTTGTGTTCACAGGACTTTGTATAGCATTCTTTGTATGCATCGTCATTTCACTGAACGTATCACTTAGATATATGTCAGGACTTGAGCTTACACTTATCCTTGGAACACTGTGCGTTGGAATAGCATTTGTCATCAAGGGGCTGTTTGGTGTGAGAAAGCTCGACAGGGAAGAGACCAGAAAGAATGGGAAGGCGGCTTCTGATAAGCTGCATGAGTATGATAAGATGTGATGTGCGGAAATTGCAGTGAATGTGAATTTGTATGTGTAACATATTGAGGATATGCATATAAGAAATCATGCTTGGGCGTGTGTAGGTCATAACACTGACGTGTGAAGACCTGTAATACAGGCGGTTGTGGAAATGTTCAGTAAATACTGGATTTTCACAACCGCCTATTGTATTCTTATATATGATTAAAATTAAAGCATACAATAATAATTAAACATAATAGAAAGAGGAAAGTAAAATGGTATTTATAACAGATTTCAATGAAGGCGACATGATATCGAATGTCTATCTCTGCAAGAACAAGCAGACAGGAACTACAAAATCAGGAAAGACATACTACAATCTGGAGCTTGTGGATAAGACAGGAAGCATAGCCGGAAAAGTCTGGGAGCTGACAAATGCTATAGGACACTTTGAGGCAAAGAATTTCATCAAGGTTGATGGTCAGGTGACATCGTTCAACAATGAGCTCCAGCTCAACATCAAGAAGATCAGAATTGCTGATGAGGGAGAGTATGTTGAGGCCGATTATATGCCATGCACCAAGAAAGATATAGAGCAGATGTACAAAGATCTGATGGCTCTCGTAGAATCACTTGACAAGGATTACTACAAGGTACTTCTGAAGAAATTCTTCGCAGAAGATCCTGCATTTGTAAAGGAATTCAAGAATCACTCGGCTGCAAAGTCGATACATCATGGGTACATAGGAGGCCTCTTGGAGCACTCACTGGCAGTTGCCAAGATGTGTGACTACTACACCACATATTATCCGGTGCTCAACAGGGATCTGCTGATCACAGCGGCGCTGCTCCACGACATCGGCAAAGTCTATGAGATCTCCAAGTTCCCTGAGAACGACTACACAGACGCAGGTCAGCTTCTGGGACACATCGTCATGGGAACGATGATGATCCGCGACAAGATCAATACCATAGATAACTTCCCAGCCAAGGCGGCAAATGAGCTGGAGCACTGCATACTGGCTCACCACGGAGAGCTTGAGTACGGCTCACCAAAGAAGCCGGCACTCATCGAGGCCCTGGCACTGTCCATGGCGGACAACACAGACGCCAAGATCCAGACATTTATCCAGGAGCTGGATGCGGCAAAGGACAACAATGGCTGGCTGGGCTTCAACAGGGCGCTCCAGTCAAACATCCGCAAGACGTCATAGGGACGTTCCTTTTGTCACGAGGAGTGTCCCTGTGTCACGAGGAGTGTCCCTGTGTCACGAGGAACATTCCTGTGTCATAAGGAGTGCCTATGTGCCATGAGAAATGGTATCATACTACGGTTAGATTAAGACAGAGGGACAATCTTCAAGTCAGAAGATTGTCCCATACTTGCAATAGGAAGAGAGATAGTATATGTCAAATAATAGGAATGGCAGAATGTCTAAAAATAACAGACGAGTAAATAGTGTGCAGAGAAAAAATACCGGGGAGGCAGTGAATAGCGCCAGTTCAGATGTTAGAACGATCGGAATGGATGTGGTAAATACTGGTGCAAGTGCTAAAGTGCTCGGAACGGATGCATTGAATATAGGCGCAGGATCTAAAACATCTGGAATGGATGAATTGAATGCTGGCTCGTGCGTAAAAACATCGATCCGGAATATGGCGAATGTTGATAAGGTCACACTTGTCAAAAATGAGAACTACCAGGTGCTCATCGAGGACATGGGCAATGACGGAGAGGGCATTGGACACGTTCAGGGCATGACTGTATTTATCAAGGATGCCGTTGTGGGCGATCTGGCGGAGGTGAAGATCGTCAAGGTGAAGAAGAATATAGCCTACGGAAGACTGATGAAACTCATCACACCATCTCCATACCGCGTGGAGCCGGTGTGCGATAAGGCGAAACGATGCGGCGGATGCACCATGCAGCAGGTTTCCTATGAGCAGCAGCTCGAATATAAGTGGAACAAGGTGAAGAATTGTCTGCAGAGAATCGGCAAGATGGAGAACGTGGAAGCCATCATGGAAAAGCCAGCCTACGGCATGGACAATCCATTCCACTACAGGAATAAAGCACAGTTCCCTGTCGGAAGGGACAAGAACGGCGATGTGGTCATCGGATTCTACGCAGGAAGAAGCCACGACATCATAGACACAGAGAGCTGTGCCATCGGTGCACCTGTGAATGACCAGATAGTTGCTATCGTCAGAAGCTTCATTGAGGACAATCACATATCGACCTATGACGAGGAGACTGGAAGAGGTCTGGTCAGACATATTCTTATCAGAGTTGGATTTACCACCAAGGAGATCATGGTGTGTCTGGTGACAAATGGCAACAAGCTTCCACACAGTGAGATTTTGATAGATGAACTGGTTAAGGTAGACGGCATGACATCCATTTGCCTGAACGTCAACATGGAGGATACGAACCGTATACTCGGTGATAAGTGCATAACCCTCTGGGGACAGTCATACATCACGGACTATATCGGTGACATCAAATATCAGATATCCCCATTGTCCTTCTATCAGGTAAATCCTGTCCAGACAAATGTTCTGTACAACAAGGCTTTGGAGTACGCGGACCTGTCCGGCGACGAGACCGTGTGGGACATGTACTGCGGAATAGGAACCATATCATTGTTCCTCGCACAGAAGGCAAAGAAGGTATACGGAGTGGAGATCGTTCCACAGGCTATAGATGATGCAAGACACAACGCCGAGATCAACGGGATCACAAATGCCGAGTTCTTTGTCGGTAAGGCAGAGGAAGTCGTTCCAGATATATATAAGAAGGGCGGTGATGGCTCACACGCGGACGTCGTGGTCGTTGACCCACCGCGAAAGGGCTGTGATCAGGTCCTTCTGGACACTCTGGTCCATATGGCACCGGAGCGTATCGTCTACGTGAGCTGCGACCCGGCAACCCTGGCGAGAGATGTGAAAATACTTCAGGAGAAGGGATATGAGGCGAAGAAGGTGGCGGTTGTTGATCAGTTTTGTCATAGCGGGCATGTGGAGACGGTTGTCAAATTATCCCTCAAAAAAGATACACCTAAGATTGAGATTACAATGAAGCCTGATGAAGAGAGTAATTATACACCAGAAGAAAAAGCTACATATCCGAAGATTAAGGAATATGTGAAGAACAAGTATGGTGTGAATGTGCATACTTCTTACATTGCACAGGTTAAGCGGATGTGTGGTCTGGATATGGGCGAGAATTATAATAAGTCCAAGAAAGAGAATCCAGAGGTGAAGCAGTGTCCGCAGGAGAAGGTGGAGTATATTATGGATGCGTTGAGGCATTTTGGTATTTTAGGAGGTAAATTGTAGGTATGAATATATTTTCTGTTGGTGATGGAGAAGCATATGAATTAACACGGAATGAGTATATAAATAGAACACATAAAAAGTTTCCATTTTATCAAGATGTAAAAAAATATAAAACACCGTATTTTGCAATTTGTCCTGCATGTAATAATCCAATTCAGATTATAAATTTGTTTGGGGCGCAATATGAGGAAGAGCAGACATGTCGTACAACAATGCATGGCAGACATTTTACAAGAAATGTAGATGGATTACCAGCATATAATCAGGAAAGTTATAATGGATGTCCTTTGCATAATCCTGTAGCTTTTAGAATAAGGCAAATTAGAGAGATTGAATCTGTTAATGAGGAGATTAGAGATTTAGTTGAAAATAATAGAGATAAATTAGCTAACGATATAAGAGGAATAACAGGTGTCTTGTTAAAAAATGAAAAAATAATGCAGTTAATAGATGACTATATAGAAGCAAGGGATTATTGCTATACACATACCAATAAATTTAATATACCATATAGTATTTTATACACAAGAGAAGCTATTAATATATTTGGACAAAGAATCAGTCAATCAGAGTTAGGAGAAAGAATTAATTTGGCAATAAATAATAATAGCAACTATTTTAGCATAGAGGAGGGACGAATTATAAAAAAAGTGCCAGCATATGTTTCTATACATTTGTTGGTGACTAATCACCGAATAGAACAAGGTGGTAGACAATATGTGGCAATAAGTATTGAAGAGAGTAATGAGCATCATCTTATATTTCATGAAGAAGTTGAAATAAAACAATACACATATTAAATTTTTCTTCGAATATGTAGTTCCACCGTTAGAAGGATTCTGGTGGCAGGAAAATGTAGAAGGTGTCGATTATAGTAACAAGGATACATTTAATTGGATTTCAGTTATAAGACTACCGGATTTTGTTACTAAGGACGATTTCAATTGGGCTTTAGAAACAGCAACAAAGAAGAAAAAACTCGATTGTTCTTCAGCTGAATTTCTTACTATTGATGAAGGCTTGTGCGTACAGATTATGCATATTGGCCCGTTTGATAATGAGCCAAAATCAGTTGCTATCATGGATGCCTATCTTGCAGAAAACGGATACGAAAATGACTTGTCAGATACAAGATTGCATCATGAGATTTATATGTCTGATGCACGAAAAGTAACGCCGGAAAAATGGAAGACAGTGATTCGCCATCCGATAAGAAAACAGCAAATTTGAAAAGGAAAGGAATGAGGGCATGAATGATTTGACACCTTATAATGATCAATTCAAAAAAATTGTTGATATTATAGAAAGTGCGAAAGAACGCGCTTATAGAAAAGTGAATGAAGAACTTATTCTCATGTATCGTGATGTAGGTGAGTACATCAGTAAAAATTCCGAAAATGCCTCATATGGTGATGCATTTGTACAGAAGTTGGCTGATTTCTTTGCTGAAAATTATCCTGATTTGAAAGGATTTAATCGTAGAGGACTCTATAGAATGAAACAATTTTATGAGCTGTACAAGGATAATGAAAAAGTGTCACCACTGGTGACACAATTGAGTTGGAGCAATCACTTGAAGATAATGTCTGCTTGTAAGACTATGGAAGAACGAATTTTTTATATGAATATGTGTGTAAGAGATCGTCTTTCAAAACGAGAATTGGAAAGACAAATTGATAGTGGTTACTATGAAAGATATATGCTCTCAAGAAAGCCGGCATCGCCTGCAATAGAGGATGCAAAAAAACTGACTAGCAATGTGTTTTTAGATAACTATGTATTAGATTTCTTGGATTTACCAGAGACAGTGTCTGAACATGATCTTCAGAAATCAATCATTAGAAATCTCAAAGATTTTATCTTGGAAATCGGGAAAGATTTTACCTTTATAGGTGAAGAGTATCGAGTTCAAGTAGGTAATCACGATTACTATATTGATTTGCTTTTTTATCACAGAGGATTGTCATGTCTGGTAGCATTTGAACTGAAAATTGGAGAATTTAAGCCAGAGTATGTAGGTAAAATTAATCTTTACCTTGAAGCTCTCGACAGGGAAGTGAAAAAACAGAATGAAAATCCGAGTGTTGGAGTTATCTTGTGTGCAAGTAAAGATGATGAGGTTGTCGAATTTGCTCTGAGCAGAAGTCTTTCACCGACGATGGTATCAGAATATAATCTGAAACTGATTGATAAGGCTTTGCTGCAGAAAAAACTGAAGGAATATATAGAATTGGCTGATACAACATTGGAATAACTTTCAATGAAAGAAATCATTGTTTGACATGCTAAGTTAATTGTGCCATATGGCTTGATTATAGATACAAAGATAGAAACGCAATGTACATTCAGCAATGTACTAGAGCTGGTAGGTAGCCCAGCCGTCCTATGCAAATAGGGTAAGTAACCTGCCCCTCCGGGTTGTCCATTCTTTGTTCAACAATTTTTTAGGAGGGATTCTTATGGACAAAGTAAGTGGAAAACTGACGGTGTATTTTGAAGAACCATTCTGGATAGGCATATTTGAGCGTATCGAGGTCGGTAAGTTGTTTGTATCAAAAGTGACTTTTGGTGCAGAACCAAAAGATTATGAGGTGCTGGAATACGTTCAAAACATTATGCCAGTTTGAAATTCAGTCCGGCTGTTGATACTGTTGTAAAGGATATAGAAAGAAATCCAAAAAGGATGCAGCGTGAAGCGAGAAAGCAAATGCAGAAAACCGGCATTGGAACAAAAGCGCAGCAGGCATTGAAATTGCAACAGGAACAAAACAAACAGGAACGCAAGATTAGAAGCAAAGAGAAAAAAGAAGCGGAAGAACTGCGAAAGTTTGAAATGAAACAGCAAAAGAAAAGAGAAAAGCATAAGGGGCATTAGCCCCTTGCTTTACTCGCTCAAATCGATATTTTGGAGATGCGTTTAAATGATTTCTAGAGCAGAATATATTCAACAACCATATTCAGGGGAATATATTGAAAAAATTTATGATGTAAAAAGTCCTTGGAATTCAACTGATTGGACATGGATAAAATTTACCGAAGAAGATGCTATTTGGTGTGGTGAATTTAGAGGTAAATATAGAGGGGTATCTTGTTCTACAACATTAGGAATTATTGTTGTTTTGACTTCTGATTATATGTATGTGCTAGATATTTATGGTGGTGAAATTATGGAATATTATTCACAACCAGAATATGTAGATATAACAGTCACACCATTTGGAAAAATTTTAGTTACAGACGGCTATGGCATTGAGATGTTTGCAAATACTAAGATTAGCGATATGGAAAACATAGTTCTTCCCGTTAATGCTGATAATTTGAAATTTGTTGAATGGAGAGAGAATATTTTAAAAATCAGTTGTTTTGAATTTTTGACGTGGGGAAAAGAAATAGAACTATATTTGAATTTTGAAACTATGGAATGGTTGATAAACAAATAGCGCGTGAAATTCCAATTTTTGTGAGAGAAGATGGATAGGTACCGGCTATGGAGTGTTTACGTCTTTGCTACAATATTTCCTATTATGGGACCTAGGGATATAATCGCCACAGTGTAAGCAGCGGGTTAATTTTTTTATGGCGTAATCATTGTCTTCGGTAGGTTCGAAATCTTCAAAATATTCAGAGTCCTTAAAATCAATGAATAATGCATCCTCGGTGATAAACTTTGAAAATACAAACCAGCCAATATCAAATACAGAGTCTACTAATAATGTGTGGTGTGGCTGCATGGTTTCTCTATTGAGTTTGATTTGAAGTGTCTGAGGCTTAAAGTCTTTTACCAGTAGGTGAATTAGAGATTCATAATCGGAAAGAGAATATTAATACTATGGATGCTAAGGGTGCTTTTGACAAGTTAGATACGATTGATTGGAAGCAGAGTACATATGTTGAAAAAGGAGATATTGTATACATATATGTTGGCGCTCTGATGAGTGCGATTAGATATAAATGTGAAGCAATGGAAATTAAATTGCCGGAAGCTGCTATTGATGATTCGGAATTCGTTTTAGATGGTAGTAGTTACGAAAATTATGGTCGTTATATGCGCTTACATTTATTGGACAAATATGATAATCCGTTGTTGGGACGCAGTAAACTTATTGAGAATGGATTAAAAACTGTACAGGGGCCAAGTAAGGTGAATTCGCAGCTTTCTGCATATTTATTTTCTGTGGTAGAAACGGGGGGGAATGTTTTTGATCATTTCTATGATAAAAAAGGAATTGCACCAAAAACACGTAGAGAAGCAATTACGATTTTACAACGTGCATATAATCGTCCGGTGACTGCAAGAGAATTGACGGATATCATGTATGAAATTGATAAACAGCAAGCCAACGTACATGCAGAACTTACTTTTATGGAGCAGCAGAGATTGGTTATTAAAAGTGGCAGTTCGGCGCCATATGGATATTCAGTAGTTAGCAATGTAGGAACTCCACAATATTTCTATGTATTTCAGAATCAGAGTTTTGGTGAAGAAAGTAAAGGAGAATATCTCCAGGCGCTAAAACAAGCTAAGGATGGAACAGAAAATCATCACTGGTCACGCTTAAAAGAAGTGAAGAAAGGTGATGTGATTTTTCATGGATATAAGCAGCATGTAGTCGCTGTAAGTACAGCAAAAACGGATGCGTATGGATGTTTCCGATTCGCCCGGTTCCTGATAATGACGTTAAGAAACCAACTATGTTTGTATTTAAAGATATGGAAGACTTTAAGAATCGCGGTAAGGATGTTGATGCGCAATATATGAAAATGATAGCTGCTAAGAAAAAAGGCAGCAGCAAACCAGCGTATGTTCCACCAGTTATTCCAAAGCCCGAACCGAAACCACCTGTAGTTATTCCAGTAGATATTGTTGGAAAGCATGTAAAGCATAAGGCATTTGGTGTAGGAACGATTACAGCTATTGAAGGAACATCTATTGCTGTTGAATTTGATAAAGTTGGATTAAAAAAGATGGGGTATGAATTCTGCATGGAAAAGACAAAGAAGCTTTGGGGCGAAATAATCGTAGGTGTAGGAGGTCAGAAAATAGAATGGTGTTATACAGATGTCCTATACTCGTTTAAAAGTATGTATTTGTTAGGAATTAAAGCAAAGTATCCAGAGTTGGTTGAGGTATGCGGACATACAATTAGGCCATAAAATAGAAATTCCCCAAGAGAATTGGCATATAGCGAAGATTTTATTTTGAGTTGTGTTGATAAGTGTAGAGAACTCAATAATTATCAGGGATTGCAACAATTTATTGATGTTTATGAAACTGTTGGAAATGTAATGCCAGTTTGGCCGGGGGGAAATGTTTACAGAGGACAATTTTGTTGCTACGATTGTCCGGATATTTATTTTAATAATGAGAAAATCAGGGATCACGCATTGGCATTTTATAACAAATACTCAAATTCATATATGTGCGGAGATGATGCAATAATTGCTGGAATATACAAGAACATGTCTGTAAAAAGTTTGATTAATATGGACAAAGACGAATATGAAAACTATATTGAGCACGCAATTAATGTCATTAAATGGAGAACTGAAAAAATAGAATGATACCGCCAGATGTTCTGGAGTCGTGAAAATATATTTTGGCAAATGGAGGTAAATTATGCCTAAATACACAGATGAAGATATTAGAAATATGAGTAAAATAACATGTAAGATAGCGGCAGATTACCTAGGCATATCCCCTATGGCGGTTAGTATCGGCATGAGAAATGATCTTTTACCGATTGGTTTTGCAATTCACAATGAAGAAAGAGATAGAACATATTCTGAGAGTTGGTCCTATCACATAATTGGTGAGAGATTAATTGCATATAAGTATGGGAAAACATCAGAAGTACAAGTTCAAAATATAGAAAAGAGTCTAAATACTATAATAGAACAGTTTGAAGAAATGAAAAAAGATTTGGTTTTTCTATTAAGCGAAAACGAGAATCAGCAGAATTAGAGCTTTATGAATATGCGTTTTCGCTTGGAAAATACAAAGATGTTGACAAAAAATATGCAGGAAAGGAGCTGCCGAGATGGAGAACGAAAAAGGAATAGTTAAATTGACTCGTAAGCAGCTCTATGATGAAATATGGGCTCTTTCAGTTGCAGGGGTAGCCAGAAAATATAACTTGAATTATGGTAAACTGATAGCAACTTGTAAAGTAGAAAATATACCTTTTCCTTCTTCTGGTTATTGGACTAAGAAGAATATGGGAAAAGATGTATCGAATGAGATTGTCGAATTTTCTGGATTGGAAGATACAGAAATTTCATTGATAACGAAAGACGCGGTTGTTAAGCGTGTTCGGAAAGCTAAGGCAGAAGTAGTAGAGAAAGTGCATACTGACATAACAGAAGAATTGGACGTAACAGCCGAGGAAGATTTACTGCAGAAAAAAACGGAGAACATACCTAAGTGGTCGGATGGAATTCTTGATTATTTGGATGAGACGGAAAGAAATAAAGTATTAGAGTATGCGTGCAATCTGCAGATAAGTCAAAGTACACGATTGCATAAAATGTTGGTCCAATACAAGAAGGATATTGCAGATTATAAGTTAAAGCTGAAAGAAGCACAGAGTAGACCATACTATAATCCAAGACATAACAAACCAGAAAACGAGCCTGAATTTTTTAAGGAAATGTCTGATGAGTGTATGACACGTGCAATTGCAATATTAGATACCGTATTCAAATCAATTGAATCTTTAGGTGGAAGCATTAATAGTGATTTATCTGTGAAAATTAGAGGTGATATTGTTAGATTTCGTATGGTTGAGAGTCAAGACCAAGTGAAGCATGAAATGACTAAGCAAGAGGCACAGGCGTTCGTAAAGTATAATGATGATATCAAAAATCATAGATGGGCTTCAAAACCGCAAATTAGAAAGTATGACAAGGTATATAATGGTAAACTTCGTATTGTGTTTGGGGAGCGAAGCTACATTAGAGATAACGATTCTGAAAAATTAGAAGATAGACTGGGTGATATTTTGGTTACCCTGTATGAGAAGGCAGAAGAGAATAGAATTGTACGAGAAGCACGTGAAGAGGCAGAGCGTAAGAGAGTTGAAGAAGCGAGACGCAGAGAAGAAAATAGACAAAGAAAGGAACAAGAAATTCGTCTTGTAAAAGAACTTGTAAACAAAGCTGAAGACTATAGAATTGCAAAGGAAATAAGAGAATATATTCAGGCTATGATAGATAGTGGAAATGAAGATATTACTCCAGAATGGATTGAATGGGCTCTGAAGAAAGCTGACTGGTATGATCCGTCTATAGCGACTGAGGATGAATATCTGGGAAAACGTCAGCATGAAAAAAGTGCTGAAGAAAAGGAAAAATCTTTGCAAGACAGTATCAGAAAGAGCTGGTATTGGTAAAAATGAATGGAGGCAATTTGATGGATAAAGATCCTTTTAAAGAGTATATAAAGCAATCAGAACCGAATAAAAGAGACAAAGGTTACGCCTGGCATACAGCTATCGGACTTCAAGCAGTGGATGGATTAAAGCCATCGAAGTATTTGATTGATACTGCAATAAAGAATATTGAAGGTGATATTTCAATTGATGAAGCGCAGGAGCTTCTCAATACGTATTATGAAGAAAATCCAAAAGAAGATACAGAAGACCGTACGGAAGAGGCCGACAAAGTTGCCGTTAGAATTGCAAAAATTTTGTCGGAGAAAGCATTTAGTTTTACTCCGAATGAGTATATCTCTATTCATAAAAAGTTGTTTGTCGGGATTTATGGACATGCCGGAAAACTGAGAGATTATAATATTACAAAAAAAGAATGGGTGTTGAATGGAGCAACGGTTCTTTATGGAAGTGCGTCAGAACTTCGCGCAACCCTGGACTATGATTTTGCAGAGGAAAAGAAGTTTAGCTATAAAAACCTGAGTATGGAAGATATTATTCATCACTTGGCAATCTTTGTATCAAGATTATGGCAGATACATGTATTCGGAGAGGGAAACACACGAACTACAGCAGTATTTTTTATTAAGTATCTTAGAACGCTAGGATTTGACGTAACCAATGATATTTTTGCGGAGAACGCATGGTATTTTAGAAATGCGCTTGTTAGAGCTAATTATAACGATTTAAAAAATGGTGTTCATGAGACAACTGAGTATTTGGAAATGTTTTTAAGAAATTTGTTGTTGGATGAGAAGAATGAACTTCATAATCGTTCGATGCATATTAGTGGAGTGTTTGAAGAAGTGGACATTGAAAACACAAAAGTGGATATTGAGAGTGAAGAAGTGGACATTGAAAACACAAAAGTGGACATTCGAAATAAATTACTTTCTTTCTCAGATACGATTTCAGAAAAAACAATAAATCATACAGTAGAAATATTCTCAAAACATGGAAAAGAACATTACTTTGGAAGAACGATTGTAGAAGATATTACCGGATTAAAGCCATCAGGCGCTTCCAAGTTAATAAAACTGTTGGTTGATAGTGAAGTGATTGTGCCGGTAACTGGACATGGAAAAGGAAAATATCGGTTTCAATAAAAGGGGACGTTGAAAGGGTGTTAATGCCATTCGCAAAACTGCCCAAAACAAATCTGCGGACCGATATATTACCAAATTCGGTAGCAGTATTTATAATGATTTTGCATTATAAAAGTGTTACAAAATATCGGCATACCCGCCACACGTTTACAAAGTCAAACGGTCTGTACGCCATGTCTTAACCTTATGATTGCGGATGTTAGCAACATGTCAAAGGGGGGTAAAAACCCAGTAACCATGCGGGTTCGCGTACTGTTAAAGCGGTGAAAAACGATTCCGCATGTGGAGAGCGTGGGGGAACAGGTAAGGGAGAAATAACTGGACTAAGAATAGACTAACTAAGTAGTGGATTGCATTATGCTGGGAGGGTGTTTTGAGTGAAAAAGAAACTATTTATAGTAATAATGGTGGTTGTGCTTTTTAGTGTTTCAGGATGTGAAAATAACAATCATGGAGAAAAAAATGATGTGAATGAACCAAATAAGTCTAGTGTTGAGTATGATGTTGATAATCTTTTGGAGAAACAGAAAATAGTATTTATCATGTCGGTATCTTCTTATTCTGAGCCATATGTCGAAGGCTATTTTATTGATACAAAAGGGAAAAAACATATTTACGGATTGTATGAACAGGCACCGTTCGAATCGGTAGAAAAGGAATATGCCTACCTTTTGGAACATTATGATGAATTTGAAACGGTGGATTTTTGGAATGATACAACTCTGAAAAATTGTACGGAATATTTGTATCATGTTAATATTGATTCAGAGCGTAAAACGGAAGGGACAACTATCATGGATTATCCGTTAAAGCAATTATATGGAATTCGGGTTATAAATGACAATGAAGAGTTTGTTTTCCTTGAATCAGAAACAGGTATTACAGAGAGACTTGATGATCCATCTGCGGCTCAAATTTATGAAGAATTTGGTGAAGAATGGTATGTGCTGAGATAAATAAGTATTTGCAAAAGGAGGACCGATGATGGAATTTATATGTTACCCAAAGTGTTCAACCTGCCAGAAGGCGAAGAAATGGCTGGACGAGAATAAGATCGAATACACGGAGCGCCACATTGTGGACGATAATCCAATATATGAGGAGCTTAAGAAATGGTATGAGAGGAGTGGACTTCCGATCAAGAGATTTTTCAATACAAGCGGCATGCTGTATAAGGAGATGAAGCTGAAGGACAAGCTCCCGGACATGAGCGAGGATGAGCAGTTGCAGCTTCTTGCGACAAATGGCATGCTGGTGAAGAGACCGCTTGTCGTTGATAAGGAGTTCGTGCTGCCTGGATTTAAGGAGAAAGAGTGGACGGAGAAGATACTGTAGTAGGGACGTTGCTTTTGTCACGAGGACTGTCCCCGTGTCACGATTTTATAATACAGGGGACACTCTTTGTGACAAAAGGAACGTCCCCGTGGAGGGGGAAACGATGAGTTTTGCATTATTTCTGGACATAGATGGTGTATTGAATACCCGGACGACGGTGGTGGGGGCACCGAGCGGCAGAACAGGCGTAGATGATGCCAGGGTGAGAATACTTAAGAAGGCACTGAAGCAGTTTGGCGATGTTGATATCATCCTGACCTCGGATTGGAAGCTTATGAGGGAAGATGGGGACGACTTCACATATCTTGTGTCTATGTTGAAAAAATATGGCCTGAGTCTGACAGGAAAGACAACCGATGTCTGGGTTGGCAGAGGAGAGGGCATCCAGAGCTATCTGGCGGAACATTCCGAGATAGATGAATACGTGATACTGGATGACAATACATTTGATTTCGCAAATTATCCTAAACTATGGGAACGGCTGTTGCTTACCAATGGTATAGAAAATGCCGAATATGCATCAAAGACACCGGCGATTGAGGCGATGCTTTTTCTGGAGGCTATCTCTTAAATTGGGGACGCTTCTTTTGTCACGAGGAGTGTCCCCATGTCACGATTTTATAATACAGGGGACACTCTTTGTGACAAAAGGAACGTCCCCAAGGAAGCTACATACAGGTCCGATCTTGTTGTAGATTGTGCTGCCTATTGAGTAGCTAGGCAGATGTACTTCGTAATTTTCAAGTTTCATATCTGTAATCCCTTTCATTTGATTCATACGCATGTGTAATTTTTAAAAGACATACAAAGGCGCACCGCCCCGTTGGGAGCTTGTGCGCCTTTGTACAATCACTCATTTACTGAGAACAGTATAGCACAGAGAGTGAGAAAATCAAACTCATTGTGAGATGATGTATTAAGAATAGAAGAGTGGTTAGCTGGATCAAAAAAATAAAAAATTATGAGTGTATGGCAAAAACTATTTACAAACAAAACGCAAAAAAAGTATAATCTGTAATGTTACAATACGAATAAATATATTTATTGCATAGAAAGGAGCTGAAAGTTATGGATAAGGCGCTAGAGCTTTGCGCTTATAGAAGCCGGGTTGTGACAACTAAACAGGGGCTCCTTGACAAAATAATGAAGGCAAAGAATGCTTGTAAGTTGATCCTGGAGTCTGACGCCGAGGAGTTTGATATATGGAATGTGGATGGATTTGATGTGTGCAGGATGCATTTGACCAATAAAAAACAGGTAGAAATATTTGCGGGAATGATTGAGAAACTTGAAAGAAAAGTTGCTGACAGTAACCTGTTTGATGCGCCGGAAGGGTATTGGCGCTATGTCATGATAGCTACCGGATCACGGCTTGAAATCAGGCTGCAAAGTGATTGTGGGCGTGTGACCACGGACCATGGCAGACTTGGCTTGGACCAGAATTGCATTACTGACTACATAATAGATGGATGTTCAGATGAGTATACTATGTTCGAAGTCGTCCTGCGTATGCTTACGATTGAAGAGTATTCCAAATTGTATGGGATACAGGCTGGTAAAATAAGACAGTGGATAAGAAATCGTAAACTTGACGGCGCAGTAAAATGTGGAAATGAATGGAGAATACCGGAGATAGCTGGAATTTCAGACAAATGAAAACAAAAATTTTTCATTTTTATCTGCAAACTGTTTACAAGTGAAAAGATATAATGATATAACATAATGTAGCAGTGCAATACAAAAGGGTGCGCAAAAAAAGATAGGGGGCCTATGGTTACAATAAGCGTATCAAATTCAAACAAGAAAGGATGATTTTTATGAGAAACAAATTTACAAGACAGGTGGCTATGGTGTTGACGGCGGTTATGCTGCTGTTATTTGTGAGTCCGGCGGTGAGCGCAAAGGCTGGAACTGTACAGAGGACATTTACATGGAATAAGATGACTACAGGATGTCTTTCTGATGAGTACGAGGCGTATGAGTATAAGTTTTCTATAAAACGTTCTGGTAGAATAACGTTTTTTACATCTAGTGCTAGTGATCCTAATATTGTTGTTGCTGTGTATGATTCTTCTAAGAGACAATTAGTGCGTTGGGACGTTTCCGGTGAGAATACGTGTGTTGTTGATTTGCTAGCTGGAGAATATATATTGTTAGTTGGAAGAGGTTCAGTGATCATACCGGAAAATAATTTTTCACTCCTACCAAGATTTACAGCTTCAAATGAGACAAAACAGGAGTTTGTCACAGCAAAAAATAATGAAGCATCAACAGCAACAGCATACACAGTTGGCAAGATCGTCAATGCACAGCTTGCAGCAAATGATCATGTGGACAAATACAAATTCTACGTATCAAAGACAGGATATATTTCAATAATCTTCAAGAATAAATTTAACTATAGTTCTTTGTCGCTGGTGAATGCATGGGGTGACGACGCATTTAGCCAGGATATCGATGAGATGGGAACTTATAAGTACGGGTGTTTTGTAAAGAAAGGCCTGTATTACCTTACTATTGAAGGAGGAAATTCTACAGACATAAAGTACACAGGTACATATTCAATACAGGTGACAGCTCCAAGTATGCCTGCAACAAGGATTACAAAAGCCAGCAATCTGGCGAAGAGTTCAGCTCTTGTCAAATGGACAGCAAGCCAGAAACTCGATGGATACCAGATCCAGTATTCAGTAAACAGTGCATTCAAGAAAGGTTATACAAAAACTCTGACAGTCAGAGATAGCAGAACAAACAGAGCTACTCTGAGAAAACTTAGAAAGGGCGCAACATACTATGTGAGAGTCCGTGGCTTTAAGAGAAGTGCAGATCAGGTGGCAAATTATTCGACATGGAGTAAGTCAGTTAAAGTTAAGATTGTAAAATAGTATTTGGCGAGAACTTGAGGCGACTACTAATGAGCTGATGTTCAAATCGGGAGGTAAGGTTATGAAAGGAAAAAGAATCGCACAGAGATGGATGGCAATGCTGACGATTCTTGTCATGGTCATTGGATGTCTGGGACTTCAGACTCCGGTGACAGACGCATATGCGGCAACCACAGGTATGTCTGTTGTGTGTGGCAAGAGAACGATAGCGGTAAAATGTACAACAACGATTAAGCCAAGTGTGCCGGCTACATTCAAGTCGTCAAATGCGGCTGTTGCAGTGGTCAGCAGCAATGGTTTAGTGACAGGAAGAAAAGCCGGAACGGCAAAGATCACCATCACAGCAAAGAAAAATAAAAAAAATAAAAGGATAGTGACTATAACAGTAAAGGATCAGTTGGTTGTAAAATCTCCTGCTTCAGGCAAAACTGCACTGTACGCAGGACATAGCACAACTATAAAGACAAATATTCCAGCTGTATTCAGAAGCCTGAATACGGCCGTGGCAACAGTGGACAAAACAGGAAAGGTGATTGCAAAGAAGGCTGGAACAGCGAAGATAAAGATGAGAGCAAAGAGCAATTACAAACTGACAGCCATATTTACGGTGACGGTAAAGACTCCGCTTATCATCACAGCACCAAAGAGAGGTGCTGTGACGCTCTATGCAGGAGACAGTACGACGATCAAAACAAATATTCCTGCTACATTTAAGAGCTCAAATACAAAGGTTGCAACGGTTGACAGCACAGGCAAGGTGTCTGCGATCAAGGAGGGAACCTCAGTTGTTGCAGTTAAGGCAAAGAGTAATCCAAATCTTGTCAGAGTGGTAAAGATAACGGTAAATGCTCCGGTTGTCATAGTAGAAAAAAATGCGGATGATGTGGCTGCGTTGACGGAGATCGTCCAGGAGCTTAACAGCCAGGGAATGAATTTCCCAGAGGATATGGATGCCGAATGCTATACATGGACAGATTCACGTATAACGGGAATTGATTGGAGAGATTTAGATCTTGTCTATAATCCTAATATGAAAGAACACTCACTTGATCTTTCAAGACTGACAACACTTAAAAACCTCAATGTAGGTGGTAACAATCTTACAGACCTTGATGTCAGCAAATGTGTGGAGCTTGAGTCGCTTGACTGCAGCACTAATAACATATCAAAACTTGATGTCAGTGGATTGACAGAACTAAAATATCTGGAATGTTCTTCTGCTGGTATAAGTGAGCTTGATATAAGCGATTGCGAAAAAATAGAGAGGATATATTTAGAGAATAATCACCTTACAAACCTTGACTTAAGCAACTTCAGTTCACTTCAGATTCTTTATTGCAGCTATAATAATTTACTTACCAGTCTGAATGTGAGCGGGTGTACTGCTTTGAGGACACTTTATTATGATAATATAGATACATCTGATGCATTGAAGCTGGATGTGAGCGGGTGCACATCTTTAGAGCTGCTTGACTGCAGCTACAGCAAGACTCTTGCAGACCTTGATATTACAGACTGTAAGAAACTGCAGTGTGTGCATTGTTCAGATACATCTATCAAGACTCTTGATCTTAGTAATTGCTCCGAACTTACAGAACTTATCATTACTAAAGGTAAGCTTTCAAGTCTGGATGTAAGCGGTTGTGTATCTCTGGAGAATTTATGCTGTGATTATACAGATCTTACAAGCCTGGATGTAAGCGGTCTCACAAATTTGAAGACTTTGTTCTGTGAAGGAAATTATGATACACTCATAAGTTTGAATGCAAGAGGATGTAAATCTTTGACAACTTTGTGCTGTGGTGAGAACTATCTGCTCGCAAATGTGGACATAGGCGGCTGCACTGCGCTTCAATTACTGGATTGCCATTATGATGATAAAATTTCAGATCTGGATGTGAGTGACTGTACAGCTTTGACAGAACTGGATTGTTCCGGCGCATTTGAGAAGCTGGATATCGGCAAATGCACAGCTTTGACAAAACTGGAGTGCAGAGCGAAAAATCTCAAGAACCTTGATGTAAGTGCATGTAAGTTTTTGGAATCGATATTTTTTGAGGGGAATTCCTTAACGAGTTTCAGTGTTGATGAACTTGACAGACTGACTGAACTTAAGCTTTATTGCGAATATGATACAGATAGCGTGCTTAGTGAGATCAACGTGTCAGACTGTAAGGCGCTGACGGTTTTGGTTTGTGATAATCATGAGCTGGCAGAACTGAACATTGTGAACTGCCCTGTGATAAAAGAATTAACTTATGCCTACAATCCTATTTCAGAGTTTGATATAAGGCAGTTTCCAAATCTTACGAAGCTTGCATTGTATGCATGCGAAAATCTGAAAGAGCTGGATCTTCATGACACGACCAATCTGATTACTCTTAACTGTTATGGATCAGCACTCACAAAACTCAATGTTAGTGGCTGCTCATCTCTTACAGAAATTGACAGTAGAGATTGTTATGAACTGGCAGATCTGAATCTCGGTGGATGTACCAGCCTTCAGTCTCTGGATTGCAGAAGTAATGCACTGACAGAACTTGATGTGAGCAGTTGCAGTTCTTTAAAAGAGCTCCGTTGTGGAATGAATAAGTTGACAGGTATAGATGTAGGCAATCTCACAAAACTAGAGAGCCTTGACTGCATATATAATAAGATTACATATCTTGACCTGAGCAACTGTACTGCTTTAAAAGAGTTAAACTGTGATAGCGATGTGGCTGTAAATGGCTATACGGCACCTGGAGAAACTGATTTATAGGGATAGCAGTAACAATAATTAAAGTGTATAAAAATAGGCAGTATGCGCAAGTGTGCTGCCTATTTTTGTCCATTAACCTTTGATTACCATTTGGCAACTTGAGAAATATGTGGTATTTTACTAATTAGGTAGTTGTTTTGTAGTACGCCCCCCCGGCTTAGGGCGCAAAGGAGATGGATTATGGCGGAGTCGCTTGAGCTTTATGCATATAGACAGCAGTTTATGACAACAAAGGCGGATATTCTTGAGAAGATCGCCGGAATAAAGAAAATATGCGAGTCCCTGGTGGAGCTTGGTGATTCTGATTTTTACTTGAAGCTGGAAGAACTGGGATGCGGCAGTGCGGCAAATGCGGATAAAAAGCAGGTCGGTGTTCTTGCTGCAATGTTTGCTGAGTTATATGAAAGTGTGGAGAGCCGCACTCTGTTTGACGCGCCGGACGGTTTCTGGCACTATGTCATCTGCGTAAATACAAGCGAGATAGATGTACGGCTTCGCAATGATGTGGGATATATCAACATTGACTACAAACGTCTGGAAGAAGATAAGTCCTATATTCCGGAATTTGTAATAGAAAGCTGCAATGATGAGTACAAGATGTTCGAGGTGAAATCCAGACTTCTGATCGTTGAGCAGTACGCAGAGCTTTATGAGGTTCAGGAAGGTACGATCAGACAGTGGATCAGGCGAGGCAAGATCCGAAGTGCAGTAAAATATGGAAGCGAGTGGAGGATCCCGGAGCTTGCATGTGTCCCAAACAGAGAGAGGGGCTACAGCAAAGCAATCTATATTTGGGATGAACAGCTCACCGATGTACCGGAGAAAATACCATTTGTGAATGACTTTTCTAGATTGGAGATAGAACAGAATCCGCAGGATAAAAAGGTATCTGTTTTGAAGTTTTTTGACAGGAAGGATTCAGAACCCGGAAGAGTGGAAGAGTGCACTACCAATGAAAGAGAGAAGATAGAGCTTTATATGACAGCTAACCCGTATGTGAGATTTGCAGACACATGGGGAACAGAAATAAATTATAAGTAGGATGCCGGCAGAGTGGTTCTCTGACCGGTATTTTTTTTGTGCGTTTAGGTTGTAATGCAGGAAGATATATGGTACAATATCCGAAAAGTCGGAAGATTCACATTTGGAGATGATGGGGGATAAGAACAGTGAAGATATATGAGAAGATATTTGCAAGACTTGAGAAACTTCACATGAGCCAGACTGAGCTCTCAAGGAGAACAGGGATCTCCACCAGCACTATAAATGACTGGAAAAAGAAGAAGATCAATCCTCAGGCTGACAAGCTGGTGGCCGTCTGCAGAGCGCTTGATATGTCGCTGGAGGAATTGCTTGGGTGTGAAGAAGATGTCATGGCTGATTACAATGCGGAAGAGAGATATCTTGTTGAGTGCTATCGCAGATCGGGTACAGGTTTGAGAAAACATGTGCTCAGATATATGGAATATGCTGATAGCTTGGGACATGTGGAAGACAGTGTTCAGAAGCGGAATGTTGCGGTCATTCAGGATGTGGATGGACATAATATTGTTGTGATAAATGACATAAGGTTCAAGGGTAAGCGCTCCATAGATTGGCAGGACGTTGAAAGATATTTGCGGCAATATGTAGGAGAATTTTATTCTATAGCTGAATCGGATGATATAGTCTATATTGGAACGGATCTGCCTGATGAATATACGGGTTCTAATTACACGAAGCATATTAAAGGTGCGGTGGCTAAGGCAAAAGCGAACGCAGCACAGGCGATACCGGAGATAATCGAGATAGCTACATCCAAGGTTGGCGAAGAAAACAGAAAAGATAAGCATAGCAGGAATGCGAAAAATGGATGGTATAGATACGATACACGATTTGCATTGCCGGTATATGATGATTATGGAGAAGTAGAGAGATATAACGTATTCAGTGCAAGGCTGCTGATAAGGCATGCTTCATCTGGGAAAATGTATTTGTATGATGTTATGGAAATAAAAAAAGAAACGAGCAAGTCCTGTCAGGCGTAAACCCTACCCGGTTGAAAACCCATTTCTTGTATATAGAATACGGCAGTATACCAGATAAGTCAACATATTTTAAAAAGAGTAGATAAGAAATGTTACATATAATAATCTAACAAATTTGCAGAAAGAGGACAAAGATTGAATTTACATGAGACACTAAAACACTATTTCGGATATGACAGCCTGAGAGCAGGGCAGCAGGAACTTATAGAGGGAATACTTGACGGCAGGGATGTGCTTGGAATCATGCCAACCGGAGCCGGCAAATCGCTTTGTTACCAGCTTCCTGCTCTGATGCTGGGCGCTGAAGAAGGGAGAGTGACGCTGGTTATCTCGCCGCTGATCTCGCTTATGGCGGATCAGGTTAAGGCACTCAATCAGGCTGGTGTACATGCGGCGTATATCAACAGCACTTTGACGGAGAATCAGATAAGGCTGGCGCTGGAATATGCCAGACAGGGCAGATATACGCTTGTATATGTGACCCCGGAAAGGCTTGGCACTGCTCCGTTTCTCGAATTTGCGTGCAATGCGGATATTGCGATGGTGACTGTGGATGAAGCTCACTGCATATCCCAGTGGGGGCAGGATTTCAGACCGAGTTATCTGGAGATAGCCCGTTTTATAGATAGACTTCCGGCAAGACCTGTGGTGAGTGCGTTTACCGCCACGGCTACTGACATGGTAAGGCAGGATATCATCAGGAATCTGGAGCTTGAGTCTCCTGTGACGGTTGTGACGGGATTTGACAGGCCGAATCTGTTTTTTAAGGTGGTGAACAGAAAAGGCGGCAGGGAGACCGACAACAGTATCCTGAATTACGTCAAGAGACATGAGGACGAGAGCGGGATCATATACTGTGCAACCAAGAAGAATGTGGAGAAGGTGCATGAACTTTTACTTGCAAATGGAGTGCCGGCAGGCCGATATCATGCAGGTCTGTCTCTTGAAGATCGAAAGAGAAATCAGGAAGATTTCACATATGACAGGATCAAAGTTATGGTTGCCACAAATGCATTTGGCATGGGAATCGATAAGTCGAACGTCAGGTATGTACTTCATTACAATATGCCTCAGAGTCTTGAGTATTATTATCAGGAGGCGGGAAGAGCTGGCCGTGATGGTGAGGAAGCGGAATGTGTGCTGTTCTTTTCCAAGCAGGATATTATGATCAACAAGAGGCTGCTGGATCACAAGGTCAGTGCGGCGAATGCGGCTGTAGATGATAGTGAGCTGCGTGCGAATGACCAGCGGAAACTGAATCAGATGATACGGTACTGTGAGACGGATCAGTGCCTTAGGGAATATATATTGAGATATTTTGGAGACGAAAGTCCCTGCACCTGTGACAAATGCAGCAACTGTGTTGTGATAGAGGAAGAGATGGAGGAGACCTATATCACAGATAAGCGGTCTGCGAAGAAGCTGGCGGTGACGGGCGATCTGACGGAGAACGGAAAGACGCTGTTCGAACTGCTTCGCACCGGACGTATGGAGCTTGCGAGGGAGCAGAGCGTTCCGCCTTTCATCATTTGTTCGGATAAGACACTCAAAGATATGTGTGCAAAGCTCCCGAGGAACAGTGCGGATATGGAGACCGTGTACGGAATGGGAGCACAAAAGATTCAAAGCTATGGCGCCGTATTTGCAGAGATCATAGATGGATTCTGCAGGCAGCATACAGATGATGAGATGCTGGTGTCTGGTCTGCAATCAGATGTTTCTGCACCGGATGGCGCGGAATCCGTGACCACTATTAAGAAGTCATCCCCAGTCAGAAAGAGGGATTTCTATGTAGAACCGGACAGGCTGGACGAAGTGGAACTTACGGACATATGTAAGGTGTCAGATCTGGCAAATAGCATAAATGCGCTGAATCAGGAAAGTGGGATGAAGAAGATAACTGCGGCATTTATCAATGATATTTTGCTGCAGAATGGTTATATTGAAGAATTTACTTTGGATGATGGAACAAAAACAAAGCGTGTCACCCAGAAAGGCCTTGAAGCCGGAATCCGGGAAGAGGAGAGACGGGCGAAGTATGGCAGAAAGTTTTATGCGCTTACTCATACCAGAGAGAGCCAGAGGGTGATGATCGATCTGCTTAAGGAGCATTTTAGAAATTTGGACATGTCGGGACATGAATAGAAAGTGCTGGGGGTTATAAGGGGGTAAGTATGGCGAAAACGGTTAAGAAAGATGTAATACATGCAGATGGATTTAATATAGGTATATATACTACAGATTTTGAAAATGAATATATTTCCCTGACGGATATTGCACGATATAAGAGTAGCGAGCCTAAAGATGTTGTGAAAAATTGGATGCGTGGTAAAGATACAATTGAGTTTTTAGGTTTATGGGAGAAATTGCATAATGTGGATTTTAAAGGGGTCGAATTCGATGCCTTTAGAAATCAAGCTGGTTCAAATGCATTTACAATGTCACCATCAAAATGGATTGAATCTACGAATGCTGTTGGAATTGTAAGTAAATCGGGACGTAATGGAGGAACATTTGCCCATAGCGATAACGCTTTTGAGTTTGCATCGTGGATTTCTCCGGAATTTAAACTATACATAATTAAAGATTATAATAGGTTAAAACATGACGAGAACAGCAGACTTTCCTTATCATGGAACTTGAACAGGGAGATATCGAAGCTGAACTCCCGAATCCACACAGATGCGTACATTGAGCTCTTTGGAGCTTGATGAGCTTCCAGCAATAGATAAGAAATAATAGAGAATCATAAGATTGATAGAACACGAAGAGGATTTGACAAATGAGAATAATAAACGCAACAAAAGAGGACAAAGAGGAGCTGCTTGCACTTTATCACGCCATGATAGGCGGACCATGTGAGTGGAGTGAGAATTATCCTGATGAGAATACCATAGCATTCGATCTGAAGAACAAGGATCTGTTTGTCATGAAGAATGATGACGGTGAGATTGTGGCTACAATATCTATAGACCATGACGATGCCGTGGAGGCACTTACCTGCTGGAGAGACGATCTTGTTCCATCCGGAGAATTATCAAGGCTGTGCGTCAGAAAGGATATGCAGGGACGTGGAATTGCAAAAACTATGATGAATTATGCCAGTAATGTGCTAAGAAGCAGGGGGATGAAGGGCGTTCACATACTTGTGAGGGAAGGCCATGTTGTTGCGCTTGGAACATATGCAAAGATAGGGTTTCAGATTGTTGGAGAGTGTGATCTTTTTGACAAGCATTTTATATGTATGGAGAAGGCGTTTTAAAAGGTTTATTATTTGGGCAAGAGTATTGCTTTAATTGATACTACGGAAAGGTGTGGAGTATGATAGATAAAAAAGAAATGATGGATAGAAAATATAGCCTGTTGGTTCCAGCTGGGGAGCATTCATATAGAACTTTAAGTTCTGTGGTTATGCATGACCTTGGACTTGATGCGATATGCAGACAACTTTCAGCGAATGAGTCTGAACAGAATTATATAATGGGTGTTATGTCCCGGATATATGCAGATCCAACTATCACGAAGTACAGATGTGGTGTGTTTGATGATATTATTGGGAATAAACAGCTCCGGGATGACATGATGAAGATCCTTGGTAGGATCAGCTTTCTCAAGGACTATGGAAGTTTCAAACGTGATTATGATGAGAGCTCAGGTATATGGGATCTCATGCACAGACTTGATGAGATTGGGGATTATATAGACTGCGTGGATTCCCTGTATTCTTGCCTTAAGGACAAGAACCTGAATTCAGTGGGATTTACAGGCCTTAAAGAGTATGTTCAGAACATATATGAGGACAATGGTTTCAGTGAGCTGAAGAGAGATATAGCAGAACTAAAGAAGGTGAGTGGAGATGTCAGGAGCATAACTATTGGAATCAACCTGAACAATAGGTTTGAGGCAGATGGTGTAGGCCTGATATCCGTCAACAGCAAACAGTTTACAAGAGGCGGTGTACTTAGTAACTTCTATGAGCATTTGGTGTCCAGGGATAAGATAAATGATAACCTTGATACAAAGAGTGACTTCAAATTTCAGCCATTAGATGCAGTAAATGAAGCGCTATCCAAATTTCAGCAGGAAGTGCAGGGAAGAGTGATAACCGGAGGTGCGAACAACCTGGCGGCAGGCATGGTTGGAATTCCGGATTCGGATAAATCCAAGGATGTAACAAGGTATACAGACAGGGTAGTTACAAGACTGATAACAAGAATTGTTAAGAGGATGAGGGAAATACTTAACAAGTACGTATCCATCACTATAACAGACATGACGGATCTTATACCAGAACTTACATATTATATAAGATGGGCTGAGTATATAGAAAAACTGCAAGAACGCGGCGCAGTATTTTCCAAAGCAAGGGTTGTGGACTCGGCATATCAGCCGTACGAAGGCGCTTCCAAGGTAGCCGATTCCAAGAGCAGATATTACATGAAGGCTCGCGGCGTATACAATATCAAGCTTGCAGCATTTGATACAGAGGAGTCGGATCATATAGTGGCCAATGATCTGAATTTTGACAGTGAACATAGGGTGTATATCCTGACAGGTGCCAACAGAGGCGGAAAGACGACTATAACCCAGACTATAGGACAGCTTTTTGTTCTGGCGCAGGGTGGCATATATATTCCCGGTGATGAGTTTGAATTTGCTCCTGTGGACTGCGTATTCACGCATTTCCCTGCTGACGAAGACAAGACCCTGGATCTTGGAAGACTTGGTGAGGAGTGTAAGAGATTTAAGGAGATATTTGACGGTGCGGGTGACAGAAGTCTTATTCTTCTCAATGAGACTTTTTCAACAACATCGTTTGAGGAGGGATATTACATAGCCAGAGATTCTGTGAGGGCCATTCTGACAAAGGGATCACGTACTATATACAATACCCATATGCATAAATTGGGATTTGACGTGGACGAGATGAATGAGGGACGTGAGGCAGGAGATGGCAAGGCATATTCGCTGGTCGTACACAACGAGGGCTCACAAAGATCTTACAAGATCGAGATAGCGCCGCCCGCTGGCAAGTCATACGCCAGTGACATAGCGGAGAAATATGGTGTTACATATGACATGTTGGTGAATACAGAAAAATAGTTGGATATAGCCACTGCCTGCAGATGATATTATAGACGGTATTTGGGCGATTTAAAGCCGGACATTAAGAACTGTGGACAGTGAAGATATTGGAGGGTATAGTATGACAGAAAAGCCTACAGACAATAGAACAATACTTATAGTAGATGATGACTTGGATCTGTCTATGCTGATACAGGATATGCTGGAGGATAATGGGTATGCATCCTTGTACGCAGCCAGCATAGATGAGGCATATGAAGTGCTGACAAATAACAAATGTGATCTTATACTTCTGGATATCAATCTTCCCGATGGTACAGGCTTCTCACTATGTAAAGAACTCAGGCATACTTCGCAGGTGCCAATCATATTTGCAAGTGCAAGGACGAGTGAGGATGACAAGGTGAATGGCCTTGATATGGGTGGAGATGACTATATCGCAAAGCCGTATTCACTGAAAGAGCTTATGTCTCGTATCCGTTCGATACTCAGGAGAACTTATGGTGTTGATGACAATAAGTCTGAGATGTTGACCCTGAACACAGATGGTAACGAGATAGAGATCAACAGGCACGCACGAACCGTGAGCAGAAACAAAGGCAATGTGGATATGAAGCCGAAGGAATTTGACCTGCTTGTATACATGGCGGAGAACAGAGGCAGGGTATTGACCAAGGAACAGATCATGAGTGCCGTGTGGGGGCTGTACAGCGATGTGGAGCCATCCACGGTTGCAGTGCATGTAAGGTGGCTCAGGGAAAAGCTTGAGACAGATCCTTCACATCCGCAGCTTATCCGTACGGTATGGGGAACGGGATATGTGCTGGGAGATAGTGAATAGACAAAGACAGTGAGAATAATATGAGCTTGTAAGGTGGATGTACACTTGGCAGCTATAGGGAGTTTATATGAAGCGACATTCAGTAAGAAGCAATATAATAAAAATGCTGATCGTGTTCATGTGCGCTATAACCTTAGTTTTTGGTTGGCTGTTCTACAGGGAGAAGCAGGATGAGACACGGCGGATAAAAGATGATGAATATGGGCAGTATATAGTGGAACTGAATGAAGTGAAACAACTGTATGATTCGGGATCCACAGATGCTGACGAAAAGCTTGACGCTGTAATGAATGAACTCAGGGAACAAAAGAAAGATACCGGCAAGTCAGGACTTAGGAATATAGTGATCATGTATATCGTTGTCTTGTGTGTTGTGATTGTATTATTCCTGTACATATACGTGTGTGTTCTCAGGCCATTTGATGAGCTGGAGGATTATGCATCACATCTGGCAGCAGGGGATATGGACACCGAACTTAAGTACAGACGGGTAAATATGTTCGGAAGCTTCACGTGGGCATTTGACCATATGAGAACGGAGATAGTGCATGCAAGGCGTAGAGAGCAGGAAGCGATAGAGAACAACAAGACAGTTATAGCCACGCTGTCACATGATATAAAGACTCCGATCGCATCCATAAGAGGATATGCGGAGGCATTGGTCATGAATATGGATGCCACCCGGGAGCGCAGGGAGAGGTATGCGTCGGTCATCATGAAGAAATGTGATGAGGTGACGTCCATAACGAATGACATGTTTATTCATTCCTTGCATGATCTGGACAGACTGGTGGTGAAGAGTGATAAGGTTGAGATAAAACCTCTGCTGGAACAGGTCCTGTCAGATATAGGTCTCGGGATGGATATCGTGGTGAATGGAGATATAACCGAGGCAGTGCTTGAGCATTCAGATTCGGAAAGAGTGGTTCAGGTGATAGAAAATATACTGTCAAATGCCTCTAAGTATGCCAGAGACACAGAGATAAGTATTGTTACGGAATGTATATCGCCCGAAAAACTTCCAAGGAATGTCCATGTGAGCGGCGCTGATATGGTATACAGGCTGTCCATAAAGGATCATGGAACAGGAATCCCGGATAAGGACATGCCGTTCATATATGAGAAGTTTTATCGAGGGGAAAACTCCGGTGATGAACCTGGAGCGGGCCTTGGACTATTTATTGTCCATTATCTCATGGACAGAATGGGCGGAGATGTGGAACTTGTAAATCATGCAGATGGCCTGGAGGCAGTGTTATATTTTGCAGCAAGAAAGGTTTGTTAAGGACTTGTTAATAAATAGGGTGATATTGTTGTAGCACGGTGGCGAGGTGAAAATCTGTAGAGGATGTCTGAATGCCCCCGTGCTACAACTATAAAAAGGAGAGAAAAATGGCAGATATAATACTTCAGGCAAGAGACCTTTGCAAAAGCTTTTCCAGTGAGGGCGTGCAGAATCATGTGCTCAACAACATGGATCTGGATATCTATAAGGGAGATTTTACAGTCATCATGGGAGCGTCAGGCTCGGGAAAATCCACACTGCTTTACAGTCTGTCCGGGATGGACAGACCGACTTCGGGAAAGGTCATATATGATGGCGAGGATATAACAGAATACAATGAGAAGCGCATGGCAGAACTCAGGGTGTATGAGTTTGGATTTGTGTTTCAGCAGATACATCTTGTTAGTAACCTCAGCATTAGAGAGAACATACTTGTGCCGGGTTATATGAATAAGGATACGAGCACAAAAGAGACTGAAAACAGGGCTGATGAACTCATAAAAAAGATGAATATAGAAAGTGCTGCTGACAGACTGCCTGCACAGGTGTCCGGCGGAGAGGCACAGAGGGGCGCTATTGCCAGAGCGGTCATCAACAGTCCGGGTATCCTTTTCGCGGATGAGCCGACAGGCGCATTAAACCGCAGAAATACCCAGGATGTGTTAGACCTTCTCACCGAGCTCAACGTGGAGGGACAGAGCATACTCATGGTTACCCACGATGTGAGGGCTGCTATCAGGGCGAACAGGATCATCTACATAGAGGACGGAAGGATCATAGGTGAGCTGAAGCTGTCACAATATATTGAAGAAGACCGCAAGAGCCGTGAGAGCCAGATAGATGCATGGCTTGGTTCCATGCAGTGGTAGGAGGTGCCGGGATGAGATATATCATGATGGTGCTTCGAGGAAATATGAGAAGAAACAAGGGCGTGCATATAAGTGTGTTCGTGCTCATGCTTATCATTTCTCTGGCATTCTGTTCAGTGCTTTCTTACTACACGAATTCCATAAGGCATGATTCGGAAGCTATGGAAGAGGTTGGTTATGGAGGTATGCTTGCCGCACTTTATGGGGAGAACAGGCTGGATGCCTATGGAACAAGTGCAGACAAGATAATAAAGAATATTGGCAAATGTGATGCGGTGCAGGAAGTGAAAGCAGCAGATGTTGTATATCTGCTGCTTAAGGACTGCAATGGAAAAGGCGGAAACAGCAGCTTCGTTTTGAATGATACAGACAGCGTGCTCACATATGATCAGTATGATGTGGATAACAAAATGACAGATCGCCGGCTTGAAAAAGGTGAGGTAAGTGTGCCGTTCAGTTTCATAGGTATGTATGACTGCAAGATTGGTGATACAGTCGAGCTGGGCAATGATAACGGTTCTTATACCTTCAAAGTTGCGTCATTTTTCGAGGATCCATATATGGGATCTTCGGTCATGGGAATAAAGACGATATTGATTTCAGATGAGGATTTTGCGGATCTCAAGGCAAAGGCTGCGGAAGATCATAGAAGCGGACTGGAAGATGACAAGAGATCCTTTGAATTGTCAAAGCTTATCATAATAGATAAAAAGCCGGGCCTGGACCTCACGGAGATGGAGTTTGAGAGAGAACTGAATAATGTGAGTGATTTCGCGTCATATTGCTGGATAACTTTATCAAAGGAGCAGGCGGGAAGTTACATGCTTCTTATGACAAAGGTATTCTCCGCGGTGCTGCTTATATTTGTTGTGCTGCTTCTGGTGGCGGCTATGATAGTTTTAGGACACAACATCGGCAGCAGCATAGAGATGGATTTTGTTAACATAGGAATACTCAAAGCGGTCGGAATGACAAATGCATCGGTGAAGCTGGCGTTGCTTGCCGGGTATATGTGCACTGTGGCGGCTGGACTGTTTGCTGGAATACCACTGGCCATTCCGATACTAAAAATTATAAATAGTGCCACAAGATCTTCTTCAGGACTTGAAGTTTCGTCTGATATTAATGTAGGACTTGTGCTGTGTGTCATATTGGCGATACTGCTTCTGGTAGCAGCATTTATCATGTTGAAGACAAGGAGAATATCCGAGGCCACACCTATAAAGGCGATAAGAGGTGGACGGGATAGTGTGCATTTCTCAAGCGTTCTGAAGCTTCCAGTCTCAGGCAAGAAACTTGGTGTGAGTCTTGCATACAGACAGTTTATATCTGAGAAGAAACAGTATGCCGCAGCCATCATAGTGACTGCTATACTTGCCATGTTCATGATACTTATGAACGATATGATGCGCTGGTTTAATTCACAGAATATGCTGGTGGATATGTTTTCAGTCACGAAGTATGACCTGACTGCTTCGTTTGTCGATGAGGATACGCAGAAGGATATAGAGAATGTTATATCAGAACACACAGCGTATAGAAAATATCAAATGTCCAGCGAGTACCTTCTGTTCGATGATGTGCAGATGTATTGTTATATAGTGGAGGACCCTGATATGATCAACACGATAAGAAAGGGAAGAACCTGCACATATGACAATGAAGTGCTGATAACCCAGTATGTTGCTGATGGATTTCATATGAACGTAGGTGACACAGTCACAGTCAAGTGCGGCGGCGTGGCAAGGAAGATGGTGATCTCCGGCATATACGATTCGGCAAATGATATGGGCAAGAACTTTGCAATTAGTAAGGCTGCATATAGTAAGTTTGCCAGCGAAGAGACCGTAAGTGAGTCTGGTGTCAGTGGAGCTGCCAAAAGCAGTTCAGATGAAGAGGAATGGAGCGGCAAAGGAATATGTTATGATCTTGACAATACTGATGAATGTGATGCGATAATCCAGGAGATAGATAAGAGATATGGCGATAATCAGGGCATCACGTATTCAATACATTCAGCAAAGGATGATTTTGAAGAAGTGGCAGGTACAGTCAACATTGCAATACAGGGACTCACATTGCTCACATATATGTTGGGGGCTGTATTCGTGATAGTCACGGTCATAATCGTGTGTGGCAAGGTTCTCATGCGTGAGCAGAAGGATATCGGAATATACAAGGCACTTGGATTTACATCTTTCAGACTCAGATGCCAGCTTGCGGTCCGCTTTATCGTGACGGCAGTTGTGGGTTCGCTGCTTGGTATAGTTCTGGCACTTATCGTCAACAAGCCATTCTTCAAGGCAGGATTTGAATCATTTGGAATATACAGTTTTAATTTAAGTACAAGCGTGATATCACTGGTTATACCATTGGTATTTATGAGCGTGTTATTCTCTGTGGTAGCATTTATCAGAGCGAGGAACATCAGAAAGGTTCAGCCGCAGGTGCTCATCGCAGATCAGTAGAAGTATATAGGAGAGTGGAACTATGTATACAGCCGTAGTTCTGCTCTTTTTTGTTTGCCACGAGTTCTTGACATTTGTTACTTGTTATGGTCATGTCCTATGGAATATAATGTCTGTATACAATGTCAGTAGACAAGGTGGGTATATATAATGGATAAGTTGATCATATATCTGATATGTATAAATATACTAGGAGCTGTCCTTGATGGAGTGACGGCTGCGAATCGCAGGAGAACAAGCCATAAGGCGCTCAGTGTTCTGCTGGGGATCATAGCCATTGCCGGTGGTGCCCCTGGCATGATTATAGCGTTTGCACTGTGTGACAGAACGGCCTCCAAGACGAATATGATGCTGAGGGTGTTCACAGTGTGCGTGTGTGTGATAGAGCTCGCGGTGTTCATGACGTGGAAGCTCAGACCTGTGGGCAAATGGAGCTTTGCATTCTGGGATGTGTTTGTGGAATACAGATGGACACTTTGGTTCGTTGCGGCAGTGAGTGTTGTAACATTTGTCATGTTCGGAATTGACAAATACAGAGCGGTCAAGGGAGGATACAGGATCCCCATAGCTGTCCTGCTCGGCATGGCATTTGCCGGTGGAAGTATCGGTGCTCTGCTTGGAATGGTGGTGTTCAGGCATAAGATAAGGAAGAATTATTTCTCAGTTGGAGTGCCACTTATACTTGTAATGCAGGTGGTGCTTTTGATGTGTGTGGTTAATCTGCTGTAGAGTATGAGGTGGAGAGAATGCAGTTTGAGTGGACAGATTTTTATATGGAACTTGTGGATAAGTTGATGGGTTTCAAAAATGATAGGGCAAAATGACGGTTTTTTAGTAAAACAAAGCATTAAATTGTGTTATCTCATCATTGACGAAAGTGTGTGTTGTGGATTAGAATAGATGGACGTGTATTGAAAATAACTGGTGATAATAGGCGGTTTGTCTTAATATACATATAGTATTCTAATGAGCAGAGGTGGAAAATCACATGAATATAGTGCGCAGTGTAATGGATGCGCTGGCGAGTGTCTATGATTATGCAGATGCGGTGTATGTGGTGCTGGGTGTGATTCTAAGTGCGCTTACTTTTCATCATACTTTATATTTTATAGTGAGTATATTTTTTACGAGAAAGTTTAAGCGGGCAGAGAAGTATCACAAATATGCAGTGGTTATAGCCGCAAGGAATGAGGAAGCGGTCATAGGAAACCTGATAGACAGTATACACGCACAGGATTATCCGAAGGAATATGTTACGGTGTTTGTCGTGGCGGACAACTGTACAGATAATACGGCCAAGATAGCCCGTGAGAAGGGTGCGTGCTGTTATGAGAGATTTGATGATGCACACAGGACAAAGGGATTTGCACTTCAATTTCTTTTTGACAGGATAGAAGAAGATTATGGCAGGGATTCGTTTGAGGGATATTTCGTATTTGATGCGGACAACCTTCTGAGCCGTGACTATATATCAAGGATGAACGATTCGTTTGACGAGGGATGCAAGGTTATCACATCATATCGAAATACAAAGAATTTTGATGAGAACTGGATAGCGTCCACATATGCGCTCCATTGGCTCAGGTCGATCAGAACGAATCACAGAGTCAGATCAGTTTTTCATCTGGCGACGAACATTCAGGGAACAGGATTCCTGTTTGCAAATGAGCTTGTGAAGAACGGATGGAATTATACATCACTCACAGAGGACAGAGCGTTCACGGCGGACTGTGTTGTGAATGGCTATGAGATCACTTATAATGACGAGGCAGTGTTCTATGATGAACAGCCGGTCAGCTTGAAGATTGCCATGAGGCAGAGAATAAGATGGGCAAAAGGACATATATTGGCATTCTGTGACAGCGGTCCCGGACTTCTCGCGAACATCTTCCGCCCGAAGCTTCAGAAGCTGGGCAATGAGAACGAGAAAGGATTCAAAGCAGTTCTCACAGATCTGAGATTCAGATGGATGTCATTTGATACATTTGCACAGCTTGTGCCGAGAAATATAGTATCAGCCTTCAGATGGCTCTTTATGAACTTGCTTTTTTATCCGGCATATTGTTATGTGAACGGATTTGAGCAGAAAGGATTTGGATGGCATGCGTTTCTGTTCTGTATTTTGTCGGCGGTTATATCAAGAATACTTTACAGGGTTGGCAGGTATTTTGCCAGCATACCGATCAGTGTATATCTCTTTGCGATAGAGAGGGACAGGATTGCCAAGATTCCGCTCCGCAAGATGGCGCTATATTGTTTGACGTGGCCTACGTTTGATATTATCGGACGATATGCCCAGTATCTCGCATTGTTTATGAAGGTAACGTGGAAGACAATTCCACATGAAAGTAAAATCAGGATAGAAGATATAAAAAATGAATGTGCTTAAAGAAAACAAAAAATCAATAATTTTTATGGCGCTTCCGTTTATTCTCATGGATGTATTCACAAGATTTATGGGATTTAAATGGGATGTGCTCCATTACTATGTATTTGTTGCAGCGTTGTTCACCTTGTTGTGGACAGCGCTGATTGTCGGTATAGTTCTTTCACTCAGGAAGACGGCAGCGAGGATAGTGTATATCGTGTTCTTTGTATTTTCACTGGTGTTGTACCTCACAAACGGCATATATTATTCGCTGACAGGTTTCTTCTTCAATACAAATCTTATCAGAATGGCAAGTGAGGGCAAATCATACATTATGGATACCATACTTGGCACAAGTCCATGGGTGTATGCGAGTGTAGTTCTGATGATAGTGCTGGCGGTCATTGGCTGCAGGCACATTCCGGTACAGCCGCAGTTTCAGAAGAAGAGATTTGCGGTGGTTGTCATAGGATTCCTTGTGATCCATACATGTCTGCCATTTATGTACGGCAAGACGACAGATTCACTGAAATGGAATTCATTTGACCGCTCGGCAAATGTGTACAGAGATTTCAATGATGTGAACAAAGGCATGAAGATCACAGGAATGTACGAGTTCATTGTGAGAAACATCTATGTGGAGTATATGAAGCCAGAGGAAAAGATCACCGATGAGGAAAAGCAGTTCCTTGATGCTGAGTACAGCGGAGGGGAGCAGGAGGCAGACAATTCATATACTGGAATCTACAAAGGTAAGAACGTGATATTTCTTCAGCTGGAGGGAATGGATGAATGGTTGCTCAATGAGAATGATACACCGAACCTGTGGGCTCTCAAGGAGCATGCGATCAATTTCAACGATCACTATTCGATATATACAGGTGGTGGATCTACATTTAACTCTGAGCTAGCGGTTAATACTGGATTCACAACACCTGTGACATTTAACAAGAATCCGTATTCGTTCAATGAGAACACATTTGCAGATACTCTTCCGCAGCTGTTTAAGGCACAGGGATATTCAGCAAATGCTTTTCATATGAATAAGGGAGAATTCTATTCCAGAAAGATCAATTATTCAAGTTGGGGATATGACAATTATTTTGGACTGAATGACGTACAGAATTACAAGGATCTTTCATATAAGCTGGACAGAGAACTGATACTGAACGAGACATTTTACAAGAATATGTTCCAGCAGGATGGTCCATTTCTGAACTATGTCATAACATATTCGCCACATACACCTTTCACACCTGAGAAGGAGGTGGCACATCTTCTTCTTGCGGAGAAGTATGGTGAGGATAATATTCCTGACCTGAGCGAAGAAGAATGTGCAAGGATTCAGGCGGGAGAGACGGACAATATGGTTGGGCTGCTTATCCAGGCACTCAAGGACAACGATCTGTATGATAATACCGTGATCGTGGCATATGCGGACCACTATCTGTACACTTTGAATGACAAGTCGGTTCTTGACAAATACAAGAACACGTCAAATAACCTTATAAATCATACACCGTTCTTCATCTGGAGCAGTGACCAGGAAAGGGTAGATATCGATCAGCCGACGTCTCAGCTGAATATACTGCCAACAGTTCTCAATCTGTTCGGCATAAAGTACAATGTCAACCGCTATCTTCTTAAGGATGCATTGGCACCTGATTATCAGGGCGTGGTATTTTTCAGTGACTACTCCTGGTATGATGGAAAAGTCTATGTGGAAGATGGCAAGGTCACAAATGGTGCCAGGATAGATGCTGAAAAGCTTGAGGATACAAGCACATGGGTCAACAACGTTATACGGAAAAATGACCTTACTTTGAAATTTGATTATCTGAAAAATTTAAGCGAATAAAAATACCCCTGTTCAAACCAGGTTTTATCAAACCTGTATGGACAGGGGTTTTGTAATTGATATAATTATTATTTCTCGCAACTGCAGAGGAGTTTTAGGAAATGACGCCCAATTCCCTCAATATAGCTATGGTACTATGAGAAGTTTCAACGTCGAATCCCAATGCCTCAAGCTGAGATGCGTCGGAGATATGCTCCTTTTTAGCAGTAAGCATAGCCTCTTTCATCATATTTCTTTCTTCGGAACGACCCTCGTCTCTACTTTCTTTGAGTTCCTTTGCCATAATCCGTCTCATTGCATCGTTCATAGATTGTTCCTCCTTCCAGACTTCAATTTTTTCTTCGTTAACATTGGATACAATAGCAAATATAGCATCAGCGAACATGCTGTGTTTAATATCTAATTCATTTATACCGGATAGAAAGGTGTTATAGGTATCTTTTGTTATGTCTGTTGACAGTACATTGAGCCAGATCATATCTCGGTCAGGTTCTCCAGTGTTAGTGTTTGGTTTGGTGACTGCTACTTGTATGGGAAACTGGGCACCATCTATACGGTATATATTTTCTATATCTTCATGAATATTATATCCAAGTTTTTCAAGAGCTTTCATCAATTTTCTTGGGTATATAGCCCTCACTATTGTGATTGTTACATCATTTTCATTTATTGGAGTGCCGTAAATGTTACAGTTACCTGGGGCAATCATATACAGCATGGCGTATGCTTGCACTTTATAAAATGTCTCAAGATTGAGTTCGTCCTTAGGCGATTTGTATTCCAGAATGTTATGTTTCCTGAAAAAACTGCCAATGCTATTTTTTATAGTGATATCATCAAGCTTCTTGACCACTGTTAAATCTATGCTGAGTGGTTTTCGTGTGAGCTGAAATTCATCAGTGAATTCCAAGTCGTTTTCATAATCTTTTAAATATAGTCTCATGGCCTGGACAAATCCTGTATGCCATTGAGTGTAATTTGCATTATCATCAGAATGCGTTTTGCCACCATCATTTGAATTTGAAAAATTGGCATGAGTATCAGCTATAATGTGGTGTTTACTATTTGCTTTTGTTTGGTTGTCTTTGTTCAATTAAGTAACTCCATTTTACCCCATAAAATTTAAAATAACAATGTTGTAAATAATTCAACTGGCCAGTTGATAGCGCTTCTGCTTTTATTTCCCGCGGGAGATACTTTTTATAGAGAATACATGAATATGTATGTATCATCAAGACGTTTGGGAGATGTTTAACACAGAGTTCACAGAAATCAACAGAGCGTATATTTACTGTATTTTAGCCTACAGGTTTACTCCTTAAATGTGCAAATGTGTGTTAAACTGTAAAGAGTTAAAAATTGAAATTTTTCGCAGAGACATTTAGAAAATGATATAAAGGAGGGGGAAAAATATGCGCTTAATCCACTTATCTGACCTCCACATAGGAAAACGTGTCAACGAGTTTTCCATGCTGGAGGATCAGGAGTATATATTAAAAGAAATTCTGGGTATCATCGATGAAGAGAAGCCGGATGGAGTTATCATAGCCGGAGATGTCTATGACAAATCGGTGCCAGGAGAGGAGGCGGTAAAGCTGCTGGACAGCTTTCTGACATCCCTGGCAAAGCGGAAACTGCAGGTGTATATGATAAGCGGCAATCATGATTCTGCTGCAAAGCTGGCTTTTGCGTCAAAGCTCATAGATCTGAGCGGAATCCACATATCACCTGTGTACGACAAGTCACGATTTGCAGGAAACGAAAGTGGAAAACTTGCACCGCTGGAGCTTGGTGATTCGGATGGATTTACAGTGAAGATACATATGCTGCCATTTGTGAAGCCGGCGACGGTCAGAGCAGTATTCCCGGAGGAGGCAGATGGGATCGGTGATTATACAGATGCCTGCCGGGTGGCCATAGAACACATGGAAATAGATGAGTCAGAGACAAATATTCTGGTGGCACACCAATTTGTTACTGGGGCTGAACGTTCAGAGTCAGAGGAGAACGTGGGCGGCCTTGATAACGTGGATGTGTCTGTATTTGAGCCATTTGATTATGTGGCACTTGGACATATACATGGACCGCAGAAGGCGGGCAGGGAGACTGTCAGATATTGTGGCACACCGCTGAAGTATTCATTGTCAGAAGCAAAGCATACAAAGTCGGTTACTGTTATCGACATTCCGGAGAACAAAAAAGTTGATATAAGAACAGTGCCATTGACACCGCTTCACGAACTCCGTGAGATCAAGGGGACATTTGACGAACTGATGGATAAAAAGACATACGAGGGCGAGGCGGTGGATGATTATCTATATATAGTCCTCACCGATGAAGAGGATGTCCCGGATGCACTTGGCAAGCTGAGGACGGTGTATCCGAACATCATGAAGCTCCGTTATGACAACACCAGAACCCGAACAGAACAGGTTATAGACGATGGCGTGGTGCTTGAGGGCAAGAGTATGATAGAACTCTTCGACGAGCTCTATGAAAAGCAGAACAACCAGCCGATGAACGACGAACAAAGAGCAATCATGCTGGACGTGATCGGCACAGTGGATAAAGAAGTATAGGGGGAGCGTTATGAGACCATTACATTTGACTATGTCGGCATTTGGCCCGTATGCGGGAGTGCAGATGCTGGATCTGGATAAATTGGGCGACAACGGTCTGTATCTTGTGACCGGTGACACCGGCGCAGGAAAGACAACCATATTTGACGCCATTTGCTATGCACTTTACGATGCGCCGAGCGGCGATGGCAGAAGTGCAAATATGATGAGATCCACCTATGCGGAGATGACAGTTGACACTTATGTGGAGCTGGTATTCGTGCATATGAGAAAGGAGTATACGGTCAGGAGAAACCCGGACTACGAGAGGCCGAAGCTCAAGGGTGAGGGCATGACTACCCAGAAAGCAGCTGTGGAGCTTCATCTTCCGGATGGCTCTGTCATCGCAGATAGAAAGAAGGCAAATGCCTACATACAGGAGCTTCTTGGTGTTGACAGAAATCAGTTCACACAGATATCCATGCTGGCACAAGGGGAGTTCAAGAAACTCCTTGTGGCAGACACTGTGGAGAGACAGAAGATATTCAGCAAATTATTCCATACTTCAAAATATTATGTACTTCAAAGCAGACTTCAGGATGAGACGAGAAAACTTTACAATGAGTGTGAAGATAAAAAGAAGAGTATAGAACAGTATGTGGCCGGCATAGCCTGCTGCGAGGATGATCCGGTAAGCTGCCTTGTAGACAAGGCGAAAGCTGGCCAGATGCCGGTCGCTGAGGTGGTATCGCTGATAGGTGAGATCATAGATGCGGATAACGAGAAATGTAAACTGTATGAAAAAGAGAGGGAGACTATTGACAGAAAACTTGCGGAGTTAAATACGCAGCTTGGAAAGGCCGAGCAGCTTGAGAAGACAAAAGCAGCTCGTGAGAGAGCAAAGGCTGATCTTGTTATTGTCCAGAGTAAAAGAGAGATCGCGGCAGTTGAGTTTGAATCAGCAAAGGCCGCATATCCCGAGATCAAGGATCTGCAGAGCAGGGCGGCAGTCATTGAAAATGAACTTCCGGATTATGATAAGCTGGATGGACTTCGAAATCAGGCTTCCAGAGAGACCATGGAACTTTCGAAAATCAGCAAGGATCTGGAGATGGTAAGGAAGAAAGCGGCTGACCAGCAGACAGAAATCGAGAATCTCAAAACTGAGTACACAGCTCTTGAGGGCGCGGGTGAGAAACGTGCTGAACTGACAGCGGCGAAGGACAAATTGATAACACGACGTGAGAGCCTGAACGAGCTTGAAAGTGAATTTGCCAACTTGCAAAAAAGAAGAAAACAGGCAGAGCAGGCCCAGAAAAGATATCTGGCAGACAGAGAGTCATTCAACAAATACAAGGGCATCTACGATGCTATGGATCAGGCGTACAGAGATGGCCAGGCGGGAATCCTTGCCAGAGGACTTTCTGATGGCCAGGCCTGTCCAGTATGCGGCTCAACGTCACATCCAAAGCTGGCAGTGTGCGAGGTCATACCGCCATCTGAAAATGAACTTAAGGCTGCAAAAGATATGAGCGAGCAGGCTCACAATAAGGCAAATGCCAGTGCGGCCGATACTCAGGTCGTGGCGGCAGGTGTCAAAGATGCTGAAAAGCTCATAGCCGGGCAGTTTGCAAAGATATTTGGCGAAGAACCTCAGGGGGATGTTTTGAATGTGGAAGAACTCTCAGGCAAAACACAGGAAGCCATGGAGGATGTGACCGCCCAGATAGAAGATATCACACACAGGATAGCCGAAGAGAAGAAAAGGGCTGACAGGCGTGATATGCTGGACAAAAAGATCCCTCAGGAAGAGAAAACATTTGCCAATATGCAGACAGAGGTGGCAGAATTTGACAAGCGTATAACAGCACTTCAGGCAAAGCTTGAGTCAGACAAAAAACAATGTGACGAACTGGCAGCAGGACTTAAGTTCAAGGACAGTGTGACAGCAGCAAATGAGATGAAAACACTTCTTGCAAAAGCCCAGCGGATTCAGAAGGCTTATGATGATGCGGAAAAGAAGCACAGTGTGATATTGCAGAATATTAACACGATAGAGGGGCAGATAGATGCTCTTACAAAGACGGTTGAATCTGCAGAGCATCAGGACATAGAAAAGCTGAAAATTGATCTGACCGCACAGAAGAGTGAGCTTTCCAGAGTGAGACTTGAGCTACAGAATATAAACAGCCGCATCAGGACAAATGAGAATGCCAGGGAGAATATCGGCAAGAGGTCAGATGAGCTGACAGCAGTCACGGACAAATATAGAAACGTAAAGGCGCTCTATGACACTGCGTCGGGCAATGTCACAGGTAAGAATAAGATAACATTTGAGACGTACATCCAGATGACATATTTTGACAGGATCATACGGCGTGCAAATCTCAGGTTCCTAAAAATGTCAGACGGCCAGTATGAACTTAGAAGAATCATGGAACCATACAGCAATCAGAAGAAGACTGGTCTTGATCTCTGTGTGGTAGATCACTATAACGGAAGCAGAAGAGATGTGAAGTCGCTGTCCGGAGGTGAGTCTTTCATGGCGTCGCTGTCACTTGCACTCGGACTCTCTGACGAGGTTCAGGCTTCGGCAGGAGGCATCCAGATAGACACGATGTTTGTGGATGAGGGCTTCGGTTCTCTTGACACAGAGAAGACCCTGCCACAGGCATACAACGCTCTGGCCAGCGTGACAGAGGGCCGCAAGCTGGTGGGAATCATCTCACACGTGACTGAACTCAAGGAAAAGATAGACCGGCAGATAGTTGTGGAGAAGGACAAAACCGGCAGGGCGAAGGCGAGACTGGTGGTGTAAGGCAGAATATTATGTGTGCGAGTATTGGGTCAATACTTGTTCTAATTTATTGAAGTTTACACATCTGCTGGTAAGTCTGCGATTTTTGTCAGGAAAATAAGTTGTAAGAGAGTAAACTTTGTTTGCCCTGTTGATTATCGTATCGGAATGTTCTCTGCACCAGGATAATTGTTTTTGCATGAGGATTTTTCGTTTAGTAGTGTCTGGGGTGTCGTGATGGTTCAACTTTAAATTTACCTTGGATATAACTGAGTCGTTAACTGGGATCATATTGTTTAGATTGAGGATTCCTATGATTTTAGAAGAATACTCAAGATGTTTGTTATTGTGGTCAAATATTTTGATGAAATCTACCTGGCTTTTCATATCTTGAAATTTCTTTTTGGGAGAGGAAAGGGGGATGCAATATTTTTGACCATCAATAAGAATAATTATTCCAAGGAACGGGCGTTTTTCTTTGCCCAATTGGGGAGAAATTGACATTACATTGTCATCTGCGCGTGACAGGTTTCGTATGTATTTTAAATCAATATAGTAAAAATTAAGTATATCCATAATCGCCTTTCTTAAATATAAAAGAGCTGTGCTTAGTGCACAGCTCTAAAACCTTTTTGCATGGTAGGGCTCCCATAAAATTGTTCATTTATTTTGTATGGTAGAACATCCATATTAAATTTGTTCATTTATTTTATATGGTAGAACACCCATCTCTTAAAGTTCCCATTTCGCATGGTAAGGTTACCATAAACATATCATACAAGAATTCTAACATTCAATAATGCTAGTGTCAATTAGAGCTTACTTATTAGTATCTTATTGTGATATGAGAATATCCTAAAAAGTATGTGATATCAAGTGCTGTCATTGATATTTAATGAAACATTTATAAAAATATACATTGCGGATAAATGTTAGTTTGTGTTATTTGCAAAGGTTGCATTTATCGTATAGTTTGTTATGTTAAGTGACGACATATATGAGTTTATAATAGTGCAGGCATTTGCTTTTGCATCATCAAATAATCCCTTGTCGATTGCATTCTGTTCTTCGGATGCTTTCAAATCAGCAAAAGATTCAGCATAGTCAGTTACGTCAGTAGGGTTAAAAATATTCTTTTTTTCATCGTATAATTGGAAACTATTCTGATCTACGTCAGAACTGATAATTTCAACTTCTGGTAGGGTAATGGTTATAGTTTTGTTAGTGTCATTTTTGTTAACATTTGCTTGTGTAAAATCAACACCGGCGATTATGATTCCATCATAACTAAATATGTAGGAGGTTTTGGTTAACGGTATTTTAAAATTACCTATAGCTCGAGAACTATCGAAATGTTCAACGTGAGTATACGAGTATTCTGCTGTTGCGAGTTTACCAATGTTGGCAATATTGGAACGTATGGTTTCGCCTGATAGTTCAATTGTTTTACCGATGGCTGAATTGTTTTTTTCTATTTGGGGTTCTTTGGGTAAATATAAATATCGGGTTACAAAAAATGTAATTACACAAAATAAAATCAGTATAAATACTTTAAGAATAAAGTGATTGTTTTTTTCCATATATATGTCCTCAAAATTAAGATCCTACATCCATCCAGTTATAAGTACTATCAGATAAAATACAATAATTAAAGCTAATATAATGCCGATGCCAATCAATATTTTTTTCATTGAAAATTCCTCCTAGATCTTTATTAATTCTACAATAAATGACAATAATAGACACCCCAAACATTTGTTATGTTGATAATTAGTAAGATATCAACATATAACTGGGGCGGAAAATTAGAATATATAAATGACAAAAGATACAAACAAGATGATAGCTTGTTGAAGAGATATTATCCCATATGGGACTTTTAGAAATTTGGAAGGAGTTTGGGTTCATTACTTGTTTAGTATGGTTATACTGGAAGCATTGGATGATTTAAACAGTAAAATAGATTTTATGATGAAAGAGATATAGAGCGATGTATAAGGTTTTTAAGAAAATATATTACCTTGAGGTTATGGCAAGATGTAACTCTAAGCTGGCGAAGGCGGCATCGTAGCTTTAAATCCCTTGATTACAAGGAGGAATATAGGCGCTAATTTTGTGGATAAAATAAAAAAGTTCCATTATAATTGTATCGGACTAAGGAATATAAGGACGGTACATTATATATGGAACTTTTTGATATATGTGATGAACAGGGAAATCCTACAGGGGCGACAGTTGAGAGGAGTGAGGCACATGCGGACGGCATATGTCACAGAACTGCTCACATCTGGATAGCAAAGAAAGAGAATGGCAGATATAAGGTGCTTCTGCAGAAAAGAGCTATGAACAAGGATTCATTTCCAGGGAGATATGACACCTCTTCCGCAGGGCATATACAGGCGGGTGATGAGCCGATGGCGTCGGCTCTCAGAGAGCTCGGAGAGGAGCTTGGTATAAAGGCCGAGGCGGAAGATCTCGATTTTGCTGGAACGTTCAGGATTCAGTATGAGAAGGAATTTCATGGCAAGATGTTCAGGGACAACGAAGTGGCATTTGTGTTCGTCTACCAGAAATCTGTGGATATAGAAGATCTGATAATACAGAAGGAAGAGCTGGACGGCGTGAGCTGGTTTGATCTGGAGGAAACCTATGAGGCATGTAAGAACCATGACCAGAAGTTCTGCGTGCCAATTGGAGGGCTTGAGACGGTAAGGAAATACCTTAACGAAAGAATACGTTAAAGTTACTGAAAGAATGTTGTGTGTAGTGGATAGTAGGAAAATGCCAGGGCGTAAAGAAAGGTATTACATATAAAAAATAGGTTGTCAGACTGGTTAGTTTGTGCTAACATAACATGTGTTATGGAAAACGATAAGCGCAGTGAAACGATAGAAAAACTGAAAAAAGCAGGTAAAGAGGAATTCCTTAAAAATGGTTACCAGAGGGCAAGTCTTAGAATGATATGCAATAGTGCGGGAGTTACCACCGGAGCCTTCTACTTTTCATTTGAGAGTAAGGAGGCATTGCTCAAGGCGATACTTGAACCGCTTGTAAACCAGTATGAGGCTATGCTGGGAAAGCTTATGCAGGCCGAGATTGATGATCCTGGCACAGGAGTTGACGCAGATAAACTCATGATGCAGTTCCTGCTAGCACATAGGGAGGAAGCTATGATCATCATGCACAGAGCTGGTGGCAGTTGTTACGAGGATTACCACCTAAGAGTTGAGGAGTTTATGAGACACTCATTTGCAGCATACTACAGATCACAGCTTGGCTATGAGCCGGATGAGACTCTGATCAGGGTGCTGGCGAAGATGCGGCTTGAGGGAGTCATGGCGATATTAAACGAGAATATTGATATGGAGAAGAAAATGTATCTGGCGGAAAAGATTGGCATTCATGCCACGGGCGGTACAGAAAAGTTGATAGAGAGTTTGAAGAAAGAGGTTCATCGATGATGAGCCTCTTTCTTTTATAAACATAACAAAACATCCCAAGTGTTATTTTTCATAAGGAGGGGCCCACGTAAGTGGGAGGATTCCTTGTGAAGCACGCAAACGCCGCGCGAAGCGCCTTTTCATGCGTTTGCTCCATTATAAGGAGGGGCCCACGTAAGTGGGAGGATTCCAGCAGAGGAAGCGCACTGATGTGCGCGTAGGTCATCAAGCTACGCTTGACGACATGTTGTGAAGCACGCAAACGCCGCGCGAAGCGCAATTAACAATATAATTGTAGGAGGAAATAAAAATGAACAGCACAAAAAACAACACAGCAAACAAATCAAAGATTGACATAACCGGAGTTCCGGAGACGATGCTCCAGACACTTTATGCAAGGGCAAAGGAGTCGAAAAAGCCTGATCATGCCATATATGACGGCAAGGCCATTGAGATGGTTGACCGTCTTGATTATGATTTTTCGCTTGCTGACAAGGATCTGGCGATGGGGAGCGGAGTCATAGCGAGAACTATAGTGCTTGATAAGATGGTGTTAGAATTCTTGAAAAAGCATAAGGGGGCTGTGGTTGTGAATATCGCCTGTGGTCTTGATACCCGTTGCTATAGAAATGAGGGTAAATATAAAGGCTGGTACAACATTGATCTCCCGGAGACCATGACTGTAAGGGCAAAGTTCCTGCAGGAGGACGGACCGGTGTACCAGATTGCAGAATCCGCCATGGACGGCAAATGGGCTGACATGGTAGAGTATGCAGGTGAACCTGTGCTGGTCATCATAGAGGGGCTTACGATGTATCTCACAGAAGCTGATGTGAAGAAAATATTCGACATAATAGACAGGAAATTTACTCATGCTACGGTGTTCGTAGAGACTATGGCTCCGTTCATGGCAAAGCATATCAAGGAGAAATCCATCCATGGAAGCCATGCCAGGTTCTCCTGGGGCGTGCCAAATGGAAAGAAGCTGGCGGAGATCATACCGAAATACAGATACATTAAGCAGCACAGTCTTGTAGAAGGAATGGCTGAGTTCATACCGGTATATAAAGTCATTGGCAAAATACCATTTGTCAGCAATATATCAAACAAGATAGTAGTGATGGAAAAGTGATAAATATGCGGAATGAATAGTTTTACCGGATGGTTCAGGCCATCCGGTTTTAATATTTGCGGGTATACAGATCAGGTTTAATTATATAAAGGGTATTGACATAAATTCAAAAGGCATTTATGATACAGTAAAATTGCAAACGATTTGCAAATTTGAAAAGAGGGATTGCATGGCGAGGGAGTATAAAACGAGAATAAGTCAGGCTATAGAGGCATTTGCCACTGAGAGGCAGGACAGAGGGTTTTGCGCGGCTGATGTTAGTGTGTATTTGGATGAGAATGGCATAGATGCGAATACAACGACCGTATATCGCAATCTTGACCGCATGGTTACCCAGGACAAATTGATAAAGTATCAGAGTGTTGATGGTAGTTCAAGTATGTATAGAATGGAAAAGGCTGATCATAGTTGTCACGAACACCTTCATATGCAGTGTGTTAAGTGCGGAAGAGTCATACATATTGACCGCGATACCATGAATCACATAGCTAAAGGCGTTCAGGAGCGGTATGGATTTACGATCGATTGTGACAGATCGTCGATATGTGGTATTTGCAAAGATTGTCAGAGACGTTGTGGAGTTGCTGCAGTCTAAACTAAAAGGGATTGTTACAGATGGGCTGTATCATTACGGTCATATCAAAAACCATATATCCCGAAATTCCTAAAACGAAAAGGAGGTGTGCAGCATGAATAAAAAGAGAATAATGTCGTGGATTCTTATAGTGTTCTTTTTGTCGGGAGTACTTTTCTCTTACGGCTATATTGCGCGCAATGTGGAGCATGACTGTACGGGGCAGGAATGTCCTATATGTATGCATTTGCAGCAGGCTGCACAGTTCCTTTCAAATATAAAGACAATGTCAACTACGCCAGTGTTCTTGGCGTTCTTAAGTGTGTTCACACTTGGAGTTGTATTGGTGTATACCCACGAGTATTGTACCGATACGCTCGTTTCCCTGAAGGTGGAATTGCTGAATTGATTTATCTTTTGTTTTCGTAGTGGTAAAGACAGAGATAGTTTATTAAAGTTACCCTATTTTGTGATTTTACAGAAAAACAATTTATATTTAAATCAATTTGGAGGATTTTTACAATGAAGAAAAATAGAATATTGGGCCTTGTTTTGACATCAGTTCTGGCTGTTTCGGTATTTTGCGGTTGCGGAACCGGCGCGGCTTTTGATTCGGATCAGAAAGGGGGAAGTGCGCTGCAAAATGCGGCGAATGCTTCAAGATACAACATTGTATGCACGACTTTTCCACAGTATGACTGGATCCGTAATATTATAGGCGATCATTTGGACAAGTTTCAGCTTACTATGCTGCTTGATCAGGGGATGGATCTTCACAGTTATCAGCCAACTGCAGAGGATATAGCAAAGATAGCTGATGCAGATATGTTTGTGTATGTTGGTGGTGAGTCTGACGGATGGGTGGATAGTGCCCTGAAAGAAGCAACTAATAAGGACATGAAGGTTGTAAATATGCTTGACACTTTGGGAACCGCAGTCAAAGAGGAAGAGATAGTTCCAGGCATGCAGGCAGAGGAAGAAGAGAAAAGCGAGGAAGAGGAAGACCTTGAGTATGATGAGCACGTGTGGCTATCATTGAAAAATGCAGTAACCCTTACTGATGTTTTGTCTGAAAATATACAGGAGATTGATCCGGCGAATAAGGAAGATTATGTGGAGAATACAGCTGAATACGAGGAGAGGCTTAATGACCTTGATATGAGGTATGCGCTTACTGTATCTAAGGGAAAACGTAAGGCTATTCTTTTTGGAGACAGATTCCCGTTCAGATATATGGCAGATGATTATGGACTTACCTACTATGCTGCATTTGTGGGATGCAGTGCGGAATCAGAAGCAAGTTTTGAGACGATAACATTTCTTGCGCAGAAGGTGGACAGTTTAAAGCTCCCAGTTATTTTGACGATAGATGGGTCGGATCACAAGATAGCTGAGTCGATACAAAAGGCTGCGGAGTCAAAGAATCAGGAGATCCTGACTATGGATTCGATGCAGTCTGTAACTGCGAATGATGTGGTTGATGGCGAGACATATCTGAATGTGATGGAAGATAACCTGAATGTGCTGTCTCAGGCATTAAACTAGATTCGGGCGGTAAAAGGTCGATGTTGAAATAGATAGAAGAGGAGAAAAGAATGTCATATATAATATGTAAAGATCTGGCGGTGGGATATGATGGACGAGCGGTTGCGTCAGGGCTTAACTTCAGTATAGATAAAGGCGATTATCTCTGTATAGTGGGGGAAAATGGAGCGGGAAAGAGCACTTTGGTAAAAACTTTGCTTGGTCTGTTGAAGCCGATTTCCGGTGATATAAAGTTTGAAGATGGCCTGACGGCGCATGACATAGGTTATCTGCCACAGCAGACGCCTGTACAGAAGGATTTTCCAGCGACTGTGTGGGAGATTGCTTTGTCGGGAACGCTGCCTAAATGTGGAATACGTCCGTTTTATGGAAGAGGTGAAAAAAGACTTGCGCGAGCTCAACTAGAAAGACTTGGAATATGGGATATACGCAAGAAATGTTATAGAAATTTGTCAGGAGGGCAGCAGCAGAGAGTCCTTCTCGCAAGAGCTATGTGTGCGACAGAGAATCTGCTGCTGCTCGATGAACCGGTGACCGGCCTTGACCCTGTGGCTACAGCACAGTTCTATCAGATGATACAGCAACTGAATGAAAACGGAGTGGCAGTGATCATGATATCCCATGATCTTAGGGCGGTAGATTGTGCGAAACATATTCTTCATATGCATCATGGAAGTTTGTTCTGGGGAAGCAGAGAGGAATATAAAAATAGCATGTATTGGAATATTATTTCTGTGGAGAACGAGAAAGGGGGTGGGCGTAGTGCAGATTATTGATAAATTAAATTTCTATATGCAGTATCCATTTGTCAGGTATGCGCTTGTTGTTGGAGTCCTTATAGCTTTGTGCTCATCACTTTTCGGTGCAACGTTGGTTCTCAAAAGATTTTCATTTATTGGTGATGGCCTTTCTCACGTAGCATTTGGTGCAATGGCTATAGGGTCAGTCTTGAAACTGACAAATAACACGATAATAGTCATGCCTGTTACTGTGGCTGCAGCGATTTTCATACTTATGTCAGGGAAAAATGCAAAGCTCAAAGGAGATGCTGCGATAGCAATGATGTCAGTTGGGGCTCTTGCTGTAGGTTATATGATAATGAATGTGTTCTCAACATCGGCAAATGTATCGGGTGATGTGTGCTCTACGCTATTTGGTTCAACGTCCATACTAACACTTACAATGGGAGAGGTGTGGCTGTGTATAGGGATGTCATTATTTGTAATAGCTTTTTTCTGCCTGTTTTACAACAGAATATTTGCGGTTACATTTGATGAGAGTTTTACAAGAGCAATCGGAAAAAATGCAGGAGCATACAATCTGACTCTTGCTGTGATAATCGCTGTTATCATAGTTCTGGCCATGAATCTGGTAGGCTCACTGCTTATTACAGCGCTTTTGGTGTTCCCTGCGCTCTCGGCAATGAGGATTATGTATAGCTTCAGATCTGTGGTGATTTATTCTGCCATACTTTCAGTTATGGGAACCTTGATTGGAATGTTGGTATCTATATTATTTTCGACACCGGTGGGATCCACGATAGTGATATTTGATATGGTTATATTTGCACTCAACTGTATTGCCGGGAAAGTGATGAGGAGGTAAGAATTATGTATAAGAATGGAAATATAAGAATGCATGGCTGCGGACACAGGCTGAAGCGGTTTACGGCGCTGATATCAGTGCTGAGTATGTTGCTGACGGTCGCGGGGTGTAGTGGAGATTCGCAGACTGCGGGAAGCCGCCTTAATACAGAGAATGCAGTTGATAAGGTGCTTAATCAGAAAATAGGCGGTGAAGATGCGAAAACCATAACAGAAACGGAAACCACAACAGAGATGAAAATCACAACGGAGACTGAAAAATCAACAGAGAAGGAATCTGCAGATATAACGGATCCGACATCAGAGCCAACATATGGACAGGTAGTAAATGGTGACAGCTCGGTTATAGCACAATACAAATCTGATGGTGTAGATGTGGACCTCACGCTTATGGGAAGCGATCTTGTATATGCGACGGTATATCAGATGATGTCAAAGCCGGAGGAATACGAGGGAAAGACTATAAGAATAGAAGGAAAATATTATGCATCATATTATCCGATAACGGACAAATATTATAATTACTGCCTTATAGCTGATGCTCTGGCATGCTGTAGTCAGGGACTTGAATTTGAACTCGCAGGGGGTGCGGTATATCCGGATGATTATCCGGCGGATCAGAGTGAGGTGGTTGTGACGGGAGTATTTGAAACCTACACAGAGGAGGCTGGACAGACATTTTATTACTGCCGACTGAGAGATGCAGAATATCAATTGGTATCGGGGAATGATCAGTAGAATGAGAACAGAATAATATTGTATAGAATCCGGGCAGGTCAAAAATGTCCGGATTTTATGTAGTTTAGCCCGGAAAATTAGTGTATCATGGGATAGTGATTTTAGAGAAACAGGGCTTGGAGCAGTACAAAATATGGAAAAAAGGCGCATATATATTAAAAAACATTAAAAATGGCTAAAAAATGATAAAATTACTTAAAAAAGAGTTTGATATATTATAAAAACTGTGCTAATTTTGAATAAAGGAAATAAATAGCTACTCGGTTGCGTGGAATGCGGAAATCGTATGGCTTGTGAATGTATGAAGCAGCTGAATATTTGATAATACTATTATAGAAGGAAAGTGACGATATGAGAGATAAGTATAAAGGTGTACAGAAAATGACAGATAATCCTTTTCTTAATCTGTACCACATAGATGCTGTCGACACAGAGGGTAAGGATTTTAATTATTACTTTGCTTCAAGAAATGATGAGAATGACATAAAGATGAAAACTCACGATGTAAAGCCTGAAGGCATAGTCATATATGGAGTGAGGCTCGAGACGGAACCGAAGCTTGTGCTTATAAAACAGTATAGATACCCGCTTGATGCCTATATATATGAACTCCCGGCTGGCCTTGTGGACGGAGATGAGACGCCGGCGGAAGCTGCGGTCAGAGAGATGCGGGAGGAGACAGGTCTGGAGATGACAGTATATGAGGGAGGATCGGAATTTTACAGAAGACCATTTTATATGGGACCTGGATTCACGGATGAGATGAGCAGTGCTGTATTTGGAACAGTCACAGGAATACCGAATCTCGACAGCAAGGAGAGCACAGAGGATATACAGGTCGTACTTGCAGACCGAAGTGAGGTTAGAAGAATCCTGTCAGAGGAACAGGTATCGCTCAGAGGTGCATACCTCATGACGCATTTTCTGACAGACGGAGATCCGCTTGGTTTTCTAAAAAAGTAGATAGCCTGGGAGAACAGGAAGTACTGAACAGTGATTGCTTAGCAACAGAAATACATATAAAATGGTGTGCTGAATGAGAAAGATTACGGCTGGGCAGAGAGTATAAAAGCGAAAGATTGCGACGTACATAAGATCTGCGATTGCTGCGAATGCGATAAGAAGGAGAAGTAGAAGATGAGTTACAGAGACACATATGATTTTTGGATGACAGATGATTATTTCGATGATGACACAAAGAAGGAACTTGCAGCGATAGCTGATGATGAGGCTGAGATCGAGGACAGATTCTACCGTGATCTCGTATTTGGAACCGGTGGACTCCGCGGAGTTATCGGTGCTGGAACCAACAGAATGAATTTCTACACCGTCCGTAAGGCAACACAGGGACTTGCGAACTTCATCGTGAAACAGAATGCGCAGGACAAGGGTGTGGCAATAGCATATGATTCAAGAAAATATTCGCCAGAGTTTGCAGCAGAAGCGGCTCTCTGCCTGTGTGCAAATGGAATCAAGTCTTATCTTTTTGATTCGCTTAGACCGACACCTGAGCTTTCGTATGCGGTCAGAAAGCTTGGATGTACAGCCGGTATAGTTATAACAGCCAGCCACAATCCACCAGAGTACAACGGTTACAAGGTATACTGGGAAGACGGTGCACAGATTACTGCTCCAAAGGACAGAGAGATCATCGCAGAGGTCAAGGCTGTAACGGATTTCCATACAGTAAAGACCATGGATAAGCAGGATGCACTTGATAAGGGACTCCTCAATATCATAGGTGCAGAGATAGACGATGCGTATATGGCGGAGCTCAAGAAGCAGATCATCCATCCTGAGATCATCAAGGAGCAGTCAGAGAATATCAAGATTGTGTACACACCGTTCCACGGAACAGGTCTTGTGCCTGTAAAGAGAGTTCTGTCAGAGCTTGGTTTCAAGAATGTATACATCGTTCCTGAACAGGAGCTTCCAGATCCTGAGTTCACAACACTTGAGTATCCAAATCCAGAGGATCCAAAGGCATTTGAGCTTGCCCTTAAGCTGGCAAAGGAGAAGAATGCGGACATCGTCCTTGCGACAGACCCGGATGCAGACCGTCTTGGAATATATGCACTTGATACAAAAACTGGCAGATACATGCCATTTACAGGAAATATGTCGGGACTTATAATCGCTGAATACCAGTTCAGAGAGAGAGCAAAATGTGGTCTCATGCCAAAGAATCCAGCCATGGTCAAGACTATTGTAACCACAAATATGGCTGATCCATTGGCGTTAGATTACAATGTAAATCTCATCGAGGTTCTCACAGGATTCAAGTTCATCGGTGAGCAGATCAAATTCTTCGAGCAGAGTGGTTCATACAATTTCGTAATGGGTATGGAGGAGAGCTACGGATGTCTCGTTGGAACATACGCAAGAGACAAGGATGCTCCGGTTGCAGTTATGTGTCTCTGCGAGGCTGCGGCATACTGCAAGAGCCAGGGGATCACTCTGTGGGATCACATGCTTGATCTCTATGAGAAGTACGGATATTACAAGGAAGGCCTCTACACAATAACGCTCAAGGGTGTTACAGGTGCGGAGAAGATAAGAAAGATCATGTCTTCGCTCAGATCAGAGTCCATCACTCAGATAGATACACTCAAGGTTCTCAAGGTTCGCGATTACGAGAAGAACACGATCACAGATCTTGCCACAGGAGAAGTCACAGAGTCAGGTCTTCCACAGTCCAACGTTCTCTACTATGATCTTGAGGATGGCGCATGGGCATGTGTACGTCCATCAGGAACAGAGCCAAAGATCAAGCTATACTACGGAATCAAGGGAGTGGATCTTGAGGATGCAGATGCAAAGCTTGAGGCACTTCAGACAGCACTTGTCGAGAAGCTCAATAAGCTTGCTGAGTAATTTGCCGGGAATTGATAACGATAAAATTATCGCAGCGAGCGGTGCCTTTCTGGAAAAAATATAAAATTATCCTGAAAAAGGAAATGGGTAAATCCAGAGATAAAATTCAGGAAAGTTTTCATGACACAGATAAAAATAATATAAAAGGTAAAGAATTCTCCTCAGACAGTACAAAACAGGCTGTCTGGGGAGAATTTTTTTGCGCTAAAGGCTCTCTGCGCAACAAAGTGATATAAAACGCAAGATTAAATATTGAAATTAAAAAGTGGTTAATATACTATTTAATTAAGTAAAAAAAACTAAAAAGAGTTAAAAAGTAATGAGGCGTATTGCGGGAAAAATTGAAAAAAGACACAGAAGATATATAAATATAACACTAAATAGAGATTAGGAAGACAAACGGATCGTAACAGGAAAAGAGGTATTTAAGGGATGGATGCAAAGCAGAGATATGAGATGTGGCTTGGCAGCGACCAGGTTGATGAGTACACAAAGAAAGAGCTTATCAGTATCAGAGATAATGCAGAAGAGATTGAGGACAGATTCTATACAAATCTGGAATTTGGAACAGGCGGACTTCGAGGTGTGATGGGAGCGGGAACAAACCGCATGAACATATATACAGTTCGTATGGCGACACAGGGAATAGCAAATTACCTGGCAAAGATCGGAATATCAGAGCCATCGGCAGCTATAGCATTTGACAACAGAAACAATGCATCACTGTATGCTCTTGAGACTGCGCTCTGCCTGTGCGCAAATGGCGTGAAGGTGTATCTGTTTGACGCACTCCGCCCGACACCGGAGCTTTCATTTGCGGTCAGATATCTGCACTGCAATATCGGAGTGAATATAACAGCAAGCCACAATCCGAAGGAGTACAACGGATACAAGGTTTACTGGGATGACGGGGCCCAGATCGTATCTCCACAGGATAAGGAGATCATTGCAGAGGTCAACAAGATAGAAGATTTCTCCATGGTTAAGACTATGGACAAGGACGCTGCAATAGATGCAGGACTGCTACATGTGATCGGTCAGGAGATCGATGACGCATATATAGGAGAGCTTCACAAGCTTGTCATGAATCCGGAGGAGATCCAGAAGGCTGGAGATCTGAAGATCGTATATTCTCCGCTTCACGGAACAGGCCTTAAGCCTGTTACAAGAGTTCTCAGCGAACTTGGTTTCAAGGATGTACATGTCGTTGAGGAGCAGGCTGTTCAAGATGGTAATTTCCCAACTGTAAAGTCCCCAAATCCTGAGGGCGCAGAGGCGTATGCCCTGAGTCTTGAGCTGGCGAAGAAGGTCGGCGGCGAGCTGATACTCGTCACAGATCCTGATGCGGATAGGCTTGGAATGTATGGATACGACAGCAAGAATAATGAATATAAAGAATTTACGGGCAATATGTTCGGTGCAATCCTCTGTGATTACGTGCTGATGCAGAGATCCCAGAGCGGCAGACTGCCTGAGAATCCGGCGATTGTAACTACGGTTGTTATCACCAATATGGTCAAGGAGATATGTAAGAAGTACAACACCTTCTGTGACTGCAACAACCTGATCGGATTTAAGAATATAGCATCGAGAATGAGGGCTTATGAGCAGACAGGTGAGCACAATTATGTGTTCGGACTTGAGGATACATTTGGCTGTCTGCCTGGTACATATGCAAGAGACAAGGACTCAGTCGGAACACTGATGCTTCTCTGCGAGGCGGCGGCATACTACAAGAACCGTGGCATGACTCTGTGGGACAGAATGGTTGAGCTGTGGCAGGAATATGGATACTACAAGGAGAAGGTTCAGACCATGAAGTTCGACGGGCGTGAGGGCGCTGCAAAGATACAGTCCATGATACAGACCCTGAGAGATAATCCGGTACAGAAGGTTGGAACTTACAGCGTGGAGAAGATATACGACTACAAGCTTGGAACAGAGACAGACGTTGCAACAGGCAAATCCGAAGCAGTTATTCTTCCAAAGTCCAACATGATATATTATCAGCTTGCAGATGGTGCGTGGTTCCTTGTGAGACCTTCAGGTACAGAGCCAAAGATCAAGTTCTACCTCGGGGTAAAGGGAAGCTCTCAGGAGGATGCGGCAGAGCAGCTTGATGAGCTTGCAGCAAATGTGAAGGCGATGTTCTCGTAAAACGGAACAATAGGAAAGAAATGGAATGCCTGGAAAGAAACGGAATGACTAGCAGGCAAATGTCGGCAGAAAAAAGATTTGAAGATTGTGGACGCAGCTAAAAATAATTACAAGGTGGAGGTAATAGAAATGGGTTACATGGACGAATACAAGTTCTGGCTTGAGTCAGACTGCTTTGATGAGAAGACCAAGGAAGAGCTTAGAGGTATCGCAGATGATGACAAAGAGATTCAGGACAGATTCTACAAGAATTTGAAATTTGGAACCGGCGGAATGCGCGGAATTATGGGTGCCGGAACCAACAGAATGAATATATACACAGTTACAAAGGCTACACAGGGCCTTGCGGAATACATACTTGAGGTTGGCCCTGAGGCTGCTAAGAGAGGTGTAGTAATTGCACATGACTGTCGAAATATGTCAGCAGAGTTTACGGAGGCATCAGCTCTGTGTCTCAACGCAAATGGCATAAAGACTTATGTGTTTGATGCACTCCGTCCTACTCCTGAGCTGTCATTTGCAGTAAGGGAGCTTGGATGTATAGCCGGAATCGTGGTGACAGCGAGCCACAATCCACCTGAGTACAATGGCTACAAGGTGTACTGGGAGGACGGCAGCCAGATCGTATCCCCTCAGGATCAGGATATCCTGAAGCATGTGGCGGATGTTGAGAGATACGAGGATGTCAAGACCATGGACAAGGACAAGGCTATCGCGGACGGACTGTTCTGCATGGTTCCTGCAAGCGTAGATGAGAACTACTATCAGGCGCTCATAAAGCAGACTATCCACGGCGACATCATTCCAAAGGTTGCAGATGATATCAAGATAGTATACACTCCGCTTCACGGAACAGGGAATGTACCTGTAAGGGAAGTGCTCAAGAGACTTGGCTTCAAGCACGTATATGTTGTAGAAGAACAGACTGTTCCTGACGGAGACTTCAGTACAGTTAAGTCACCAAATCCGGAGGAACCATCAGCATTTGCCATGGGAATAGACCTGGCAAAGAAGGTGGATGCGGACGTTATCATGGCCACAGATCCGGATGCTGACAGACTTGGAATATACGTCAAGGACAGCACGGGAATCTGGAAGGACACGGAATTTGCAGATGATCCTGCATATCCATATGTCCGATTCAATGCCAATATGACAGGTGCCCTGATAGCAGAATATGTATGCCGCGAGCAGAAGGCAGTCGGCAAGCTGCCGGCAAACGGAGCTATCTGTAACACGGTTGTCAGCACCAATCTTACAAAGGCGATAGCAGAGAATTACAACCTGAAATATATAGAGACACTCACCGGATTCAAGTACATAGGTGAGCAGATACTTCTCTTTGAGAAGAACAACACATACAAGTTCATCTTCGGAATGGAGGAGAGCTTTGGATGTTTGGTGGGAGACTACACTCGTGACAAGGACGCCTGCGCAGCCGTTGTCATTTTATGTGAAATAGCAGCATTTTATAAGCTGCAGGGAGAAACCATCTGTAATGCCATGGAAGAGGTTTATCGCAAATATGGCTATTACTTTGAAGGTGCGTTTGGGATAACTCTAAAGGGTGTAGATGGTGCAGCACAGATTAAGGAGATGATGGAGAACTTCAGAAACCATCCACTTACGACCTTTGCAGGTATCAAAGTTACCGGCATGAGGGACTATGTGAGCGGAATCCGCAAGCCGCTTGATGGTGAGGAGGAGAACATGGGTCTTCCGAAGTCAAATGTGCTGTACTATGAGCTGGAAAATAATGCCTGGTTCGCGGTTAGACCTTCTGGAAATGAACCAAAGATCAAATTCTACTTTGGCGTGAATGAAAACAGCCTAAAAAATGCCATGTCAAAGATAGACGAGATGAAAGCATGTGTGCAGGAGCTTGTTAAATAAACAATCACAGAATATGGCAGAATTTACTGCCAAACAATAAAAACATTCCTTCCATATACTACAAAATTTAACATACAAGTGCACTTTCCAGCTGATGCGCTGAAAAAGGGATCCTGGCCTGCTGGTCTAGGTCCCTTTTTAAGTACAAATAACATACAAAAAACGTTGAAAAAACGTTATTATGTTCTGACAAGAGGATGAATATTCTAAGAAAATAAAAGACTAAATATAGTTAATTATGTTAAAAAATGTTTAAAAATTAACTAAAAAATGTTATGATATATTCGACTTCTGTGGATCGTGAAGTTGCTGATTACAGATAGGAATATTAAATAACATATGGGAGATTATATGTCGGAAAAAAATACTGGTACAGAGGAAAGAAGTGCACTGAAGGCTGATGCACAGGGAGATGCTCAGAAAAAACAAGATCAAAAAAAGCCACCTATTAAAAGTGTGGCGGGACATATCATAGATGAGAGATCGGATGTGGATGAAAAGAAAACTCCGGAGAATGTACTCGACGTGAATGAGCACATGTCGGAGAAGGAGAAGTTTGGTCTTATGACTAAGCAACAGAAAAAAGAGTATATTATGGAATATTATGTTCCGAAGATACTTTTTGTTACAGCGATAGTTGTAGTGATCCTGTTCTTTGTGGTGAAATATTTTACTGCGGGCTCGGCGGTACTTAATATCGTGGCTGTCAATACGACACAGCAGGAATCAGAGGCCAACGAGAAAACTTATTATGGGGATTTCCTGGCAGAGAACGATTTGGATGTGAAAAAAGAATATGTGAGCATAAGCACAGGGATAGGCGTATCTTCAAATCCTAACGATGCGATGAGTCAGGACAGTCTTCGACTTATACAGAATAAGTTCATGGCCGGTGCTGTTGATGTGTTCTTTGCTGATTCAGATCTGGTGCTCAGTCTTGGCGAGTTTGGATATATGCAGAATCTCGATACAGTTCTAAGTGATGAATTGAAGGAGAAATATAAGGATTCATTTGTGTATGCGACTGTTATAGAAACAGGAGAAAAGATGCCTGTCGGCATAAATATAGCTAATAATCCGTGGGTGAAGGATACTGGCTGGTATGGCGGTGACGTCGCGGTGGGATTTGGCGAAAATGCGAAGAATATGGAATTGGCAATCAAATTCCTTGAGTATATAGGCGAAAAACAATAACTGGCTGGACGTTGAATAATGCGAAACAAATAAAAACGAAATAACGAGAATAAAATCAGAGAATTAAATCGGGAAAACAGAAAATAAAAACAGAAGATACAGTCGGAAGATAAAATTAAAAGATAATTAAGAAATAAATTTGATATAGAAAATAGACAGAATATAAAATTTGAGGAGATGACAGGAGAATGAGCATAAGATATGACGATGTGAACAGAGTGTTTGAATTGGATACAGATAACACTAGCTACAGAATTGGAATAGCAGATGATGAAGGCTTTGTAGGACATATATATTACGGGCGTAAGATCCGCTCGCAGCAGTGTGGACAGTTCCTCAGAACATGGGAGGGACCGTTTGTTCCGTCGACAAATAATCGTGAGAGATGCTCGTTCCTTGACACATTTCCAACAGAGTATTCTGGAAATGGAATAGGGGACTACAGGGAGAGTTGCATTGCGGTAAAGACTATAACTGGCAGCAGGACGACCGATCTTATGTATGAATCATATGATATCATAGACGGCAAGCCGGAACTTGAAGGGCTTCCTGCTTCATTTGCAGGTGATGAGATGGTTCAGACCCTGATCCTCCACATGGCTGATAAGGGGGACGGACTTGAAGTTGACCTCCTTTACTCTGTGTTTGAGTGCGAGGATGTCATAACCCGAAGCGTAAAGGTCAGAAATAATGGTGATAAAGATATAAGGCTTACGAAGGTGTACTCTGCATGCATAGATATGGATGATGAGGACTTTGAGATGCTCACACTTCATGGTTCGTGGGCGAGAGAGAGACAGATGGAGAGAAGATCGATCGCTTATGGCAAGCAGAGCGTAAGTTCTTTGAGAGGTGAATCGTCACACCAGGATCATCCGTTTATGGCGTGGATGACGAGAGGATCAAATCAGGCGTCAGGCGATGTGTATGGCATGCATTTTGTATATTCCGGCAACTTTATTGCCCAGATAGAAAAATCTCAGTTCGATTCCATCAGAGCGGTTATGGGAATTCATTCAGAAGGATTCGAGTGGCTGCTCACGCCCGGAGATGAATTTGTTGCTCCGGAAGTCGTGCTCACATACAGTCATAACGGAATTGGCCAGATGTCCAGAAATCTGCACGATTTCTACAGAGAACATCTCATAAGGAGCAAATATCTTCATCAGAAGAGACCTGTCCTTATCAACAACTGGGAGGCTACATATTTTGACTTTGATACAGATAAGCTTATTGCTATTGCCAAGAGCGCTTCGGAACATGGTATAGAGATGCTGGTCATGGATGATGGCTGGTTTGGACATAGAAATGATGACGCCACAAGTCTTGGAGACTGGTTTGTAAATGAAAACAAGATCAAGGGCGGTTTGAAACATCTTGTTGATGAGGTGAATAAGCTGGGACTGAAATTTGGAATATGGATGGAGCCTGAAATGATTTCTCCTGATTCTGAACTTTACAGAAAGCATCCTGACTGGGCGTTTGCGGTTCCGGAGAGAACGGCTACATTATCGCGAAATCAGTACGTGCTTGATCTCTCGAGAAAAGAAGTTAGAGACTACGTGTATGAATGTGTGCATAACGTGATCTCGTCCGCAAATATTGAGTATGTTAAGTGGGATATGAACAGACAGCTCACGGATATCGGCAGCGTAGAATTCACTGGAGACAGGCAGGGAGAATTGGCTCACAGGTATGTGCTTGGAGTATATGAGCTGCAAGAGCGCCTTGTTAACGATTTCCCAGATCTTTTGCTTGAGAACTGCTCGGGCGGTGGTGCGAGATTTGATCCGGGAATGCTTTACTACAGCCCGCAGATATGGTGCTCGGATGATACGGATGCTATAGAGAGACTTTCCATCCAGGAAGGTACGGAACTTATTTATCCGCTTTCCACTATGGGGGCGCATGTGTCTGACTGTCCAAATCATACAGTTGGCAGAACCACACCGTTTATGACAAGGGCGCATGTTGCTCTTGCTGGAACATTTGGATATGAGCTTGACATCACAAAGATAAGTGATGAGGAGAGAATGGTGATTCCAGAGCAGGTAGCTCTGTATCATAAATATAATGATCTTGTAAGGGAGGGTGATTATTATAGGGTTGCATCGTACAGGGAAAATGGACTGTATGATTGCTGGATGGTTGTTGCAAAGGATAAGAGTGAGGCGTTGGTGACTTACGTTCAGGTGCTTGGAAAACCTAACGTACACAGCAGAAAGATAAAACTTTTGGGGCTTGATGAGGCTGCTGATTACAGACTTGATGGCACGGACAAAGTGTATGGGGGAGATCTTCTCATGAATGCTGGATTGCTCATTGAAAAAATGTGTGGAGACTATATGAGCAGACTGTATCACTTTGTACTTGACAATAGTTTAACTTAAAAATAAAATTAAAATTAAGTTATTTAACCACGTGAAAAAATAGAATAAGAAGGACTAGTTATGGCAAAATCAGTAAAATTGGGAGACATAGCTGCCATTGTTGGAGTAAGTACCGTGACGGTTTCAAAGGCACTTTCAGATCAGAAGGGTGTCAGCGAGGAACTCAGAGCACAGATCAAACAGTTGGCAGATGAGATGGGATATCAGTCACCATCTGAGATCAGAAAGAAGACGGCAAAGAAAAAGTATAATATAGGAGTGCTCATCCAGGAGATATACCTTGGAAAGTATCCATCGTTCTATTGGCAGTTATATCAGGTGCTTAACAAAAAAGCGGTGGCAAGAGGCTGCTTTACTATGCTGGAATTTGTTTCCAGAGATAGTGTATTGAATGCTGAGATGCCTATGCTCTTGGAGGATGATAAGGTTGATGGAATGGTTGTTGTAGGTTCCATGGGTAAGGAATACCTGGAGAAATTGGAGAAGACAGCCAAGGTTCCTATAGAGTATGTGGATTATTATGACAATTCGAGGCCGATAGACACGGTTATAGCAAACAGTTTCTATGGAAGCTATATGCTGACTAATTATCTGTATGATATGGGACATAGAGATATTGCATATGTTGGCACGATAGGTTCAACGAACAGTATAACTGACAGATATTTGGGCTATATAAAGTCTTTGTTGGAGCATGATATTCCGTTAAGAGAAGACTGGGTTATTCCGGACAGAGATGTGAAGACGGGGCAGTTTGACGAGGAGAACTGCTTCAAACTTCCGGGGAATATGCCTACAGCGTTTGTGTGCAACTGTGATCTTGCGGCAGCTACGCTCATAAAGATACTCAATGCTGCGGGCTACAGGGTTCCTGAGGATGTGTCCGTTGTGGGGTTTGATAATTACATGTATCCTGGAATCTGCGATATAGGCGTGACCACATACGAGATCAATATGCAGGAGATGGCAGAGAGAACCCTGCATAAGATTATAAAAAAGATATCCAACGAAAAATATACTGATGGCATATTTGTCGTGGATGGACGAATCGTGATAAAGGATAGCGTTGCCAGAATAGAACGATAATAAAACGATAATAAAACTACATATCAATTGTAATGCAAATCGGAAATAGACACCGGTGCAGCCTGCTTGAAAGACAGCGGAGTTGTACCGGTGTCTTTTTTGAACAAGTTGATAAAGTGGTTTGTGTTCTCGATTCCAACTTGGGATCCGACCTCGTGGACGGACAGATCTGTTGTGAGAAGGAGCCTTTTGGCAGCATCGATTCTGCGGCTGTTGAGATAGCGTATAGGTGATTCACCGAAGTAAAATGAAAATTCTCTGCATATCCTGTATCTGCTGATCCTGTAAGTTGCCTCGAGGTCATCAAGTGACAGCGGTTCGGCGTAGTTTGTATCCATCTGATTCTTTACCGATAAAAGATAAGAAGGCGCACGATCTCTCTTCTTGGATGAGTTTTCAATAAATACACATAATTCGGTCAGGATATCATTAAACCATTTGGAAATTCTGAAAATATCGGTGACAGACAGCTCCCCTTGGAGTCTGCTTAACAACGAAAGATGGCTCCAGAGTACAGAGGCTCCGGCGGATTCCTTTTTATAGGATATAGATTCGGGGAGAAACTCATGATACAGGTTAAGTGGAGCTCCGAGGATGAATGCCTCGTAGAAACGACACTTGCCGTTCGTGGAGTATGTTATTTCTGATCCTGCCTCAAAAAGCGCGGCTGTATTCTTGGAATATGATGATTTGCTGCTGCCCGATGTTACTGTAAGAGTTCCTTCATATATATAGAAGAAATGGTAACACGGGATGAAAGAGAAGGTATAACTGCATGAATAAGCAAAAGAATTATCGCCGTTGGCCAGAAGATGAATCAGGCCATCGTTAATCATTGATTTTTCATATGTAAAGAACGCACTGTGGAATCTTGCGTTCTCAATATCTTTCTGAATATTGTAACCTGACAGTACAGTGCAGGAAATTAATTCTTTAGCTAACATGTAAACCACCTCCTATTCATAATAATACAATTATTAAACAATCATCACAAGCTAAAAGCGATATAAATTAGTAGCTAATTAGCTAAAAAAACGATAAAATACTAATCGAAGATAAAAACATATAGGTAAAATGTCTATATGATATTGAAAAAAAATAATGATAATGGTAAAATTAACGAAAAGTACAAAATACTGTGATTAAAAACAAAATTGAGTGATGACTAAAAAATAAATTAATGTATACTTAATATAAAGCTAAAAACAAAGAAGGTTTTAAGGAGGACAAAAACTATGAAAACAAAGCGTATAGCATGTATCGCAATGGCTGGTTTAATGGCTGCATCACTTGCGGGTTGTGGATCAGGAGACGATAAGACAGAGGCTACAACAAAGGCTACCACAGAGGCTGCCACAGAGGCAGCAGGAAGTGATTCAGCAGATGACACAACAGCTGATGCTGAGGGAATCAAGTCATATGCAGACATCCAGTTAGGAACAGACTTCACAGATCTTTCAGCGGAGATCAAGTTCTACAACAACAGAACTGATATGGACTCAGATGATTACGGCGGAAAGAACTGGAAGCAGTATCTTGAGGACTTCAACAAGGAGTACCCAAACATCAAGGTTGATGTTATCACAGATACAAACTATGCAGATGATGCTCTTACACATCTTCAGTCAGGAAATTACGAGACAGTAATGTGTATCCCGGCAGTTGACATGGCAGACCTTTCAACATATTTCATGTCATTTGGCGATTATGATACAATGAGCAGTCTTGTAAATTACTCGAACAGATGGCTGTATCAGGGTCAGGTATATGGTGTACCTCTTGCAGCTACAACACAGGGTATCGTATACAACAAGAAGGTATTTGCTGATGCAGGTGTGACAGACGTACCTAAGACACCAGAGGAGTTCATCGCAGCTCTTAAGGCTATCAAGGAGAAGAATCCAAAGTGCATCCCACTTTACACAAACTATGCAGCAGGCTGGACAATGGGAGCCTGGGATGATTATATCTCGATCACAGCAACAGGCGATGCTACATACAAGAACCAGAAGTTAGCCCATACAAAGGATCCATTCAAGAACTATGGCGACGATACACATGCTTATGCAGTATATAAGATCCTTTACGATGCAGTATCACAGGGACTTACAGAGGATGATTACTCAACAACAGATTGGGAGTCATGTAAGGGAATGATCAACAACGGCGAGATCGGATGTATGGTACTTGGTTCATGGGCATACCCACAGATGGAAGCAGGCGGACCTAACGCAGACGATATAGGATACATTCCTTTCCCTATCTCAGTAAATGGTAAGCAGTACGCTTCATCAGGTGCAGATTACTGCTACGGTATCAACGTAAACGCTTCAGATGATGAGAAACAGGCAGCTCTTGTATTTGTTAAGTGGATGACAGAGAAGTCAGGATATGCTTACAACGAGGATTCACTTGCAATTGTTCCTGGTTCAGAGTCAAAGATCTCATTCGACGGTGTTGACTTCGTTGCAGACGAGGCAGCTCTTGAGGGCGAGGAGGATTACCTCAACCAGCTCAACTCAGAGTCAGAGCTTAACGTAAGCAATGGTGGTGACGACAAGATCCAGGCCATCATCGAGCATGCTGCAAACGGCGACATGTCATTCGACGATATCATGGCTGAGTGGAACCAGAAGTGGTCAGATGCTCAGGAGTCATTAGGAATCGAAGTTACTGAGAAGTAATAAAGATTTCAATATAAATAAGTAAGAATAAGCTACAGATCGGGGCGGGATTGCCCGCCCCGGTTTATTTTGAGAAAAATGTCATCAAACGAGTATTTGATGACAGGCTACCAGCAGTGTAGCTCATGATTATAAAAAAGGCGGTGGAATGAGTATGGCTAACAAAAAACAATCCGGCTTTGGTAAATGGGCGTCAAGCAGGAAGGGGCAGCAGGTTATAATATGCGCAGCCTTCGCAATTATCCCATTGCTTTTGCTATTAGTATTTACATATATACCATTCGGAGAGATGGTTAAATTTAGTTTCTACAAGATGAAATATACGACGCCTGTAGAAAAGAGAGAATTCGTAGGATTAGCAAATTATATCGATGTGTTCACAAGAAAAGACTGTTTCGGTGCATTAAAGCTCAGTTTGTATTACATCGTAGGAGCACTTGTACAGTTAGTGCTTGCACTTTTCCTTGCAACTCTTCTGAGTTTCAGAGTAAAAGGTGGTAACCTTTTCAAGGGATTTATTTTCTTCCCTTATCTTATCAGCGGTATCGCTGTAGGTTTCATTTTCAAATTCTTCTTCACAAGAGGATTCGTGTTTGACTCAATCCTTCAGTTGTGTGGATTTAGCTTAGACAACCTTCCATACTGGCTCAAAGACCAGAGCGTCAACAACTGGACACTGGTTTCAACCTCGGTCTGGAGATACCTTGGACAGATGATGGTTCTCTTCATTGGAGCTATCATGTCGGTAGATGCAGAACTTTATGAGGCGGCAGAGCTTGATGGTGCAAATAAATTCCAGCAGTTTAGATATATCATACTGCCAAGTATCAAGACAATCGTTACATTAAATGTAATTTTAGCAATAACAGGATCACTCAGTGCTTTCGAGCAGCCTTTCGTTATCACAACAGGTGCAAACGGAACAGGTACTTACTTCATCATCATGAACAAGATAGCACATACAAGCCAGAAAGTCGGTCTTGCTTCAGCAATGGCCGTTGTACTTCTCCTTATCATTCTTATATGTGCTGCGCTTCAGAAACTGTTCTTTGAGTACATATTCAAGGATTCAAGCTCAGATGATGAGAGTTATAAGGCAAAGAAGCTCCGCAAGAAACAGGAGAGAGATACCAAGAAATACGTGAAGCAGATGGCTGCTTCTGCGAAGGGAGGCAAGTAACATGGCAAGAGGAAAGACAGATGTGCCAAGCATAGCACCAATAAAAGAAAAACGAACCGTTGGATATTATGTAAGAGGTTTCCTCAAGTACTTTGTACTCATATTCTTCTCGCTGTGTGCGGTTGTACCTCTTATATCATGTGTTACAACAGCCTTCAAGACAACAGATGAGTATAAGGCTACTTCAGTAATGGAACTTCCTGAAAGCTTTCTGAACTTCAGCAACTTTGTAAAGGCATTCACGACTGCCAACATGGGACGTGCGTTCATCAATTCAGTCATAGTTATGATATGTGTACTCCTTGTGTCAGTAGTAATAGGAACACAGCTTGCATATGTGCTTAACAGATTCAAGTTCCCGGGAAACGGCTTTATCAGAACACTTTTCCTTGTGGCATCATTGCTCCCTGCAGTTGCTATGCAGGTTACAGTCTACAACATCATGGGTGATCTGAGATTCATAGATCACTTATATGGTTACATCATCATGAGCTGTGGTACAGATGTTATCTCAATCTACATATTCATTCAGTTTATGGAGAATATATCAGTATCACTTGATGAGTCAGCTATCGTGGATGGTGCATCATACTGGACTATCTACTGGAAGATCATACTTCCACTTCTTAAGCCGGCTATCATCACAGCTTGTATACTGAAGGGCGTTGTAATCTACAACGAGTACTACGCAGCAAACCTTTACCTCATAAGCCCGGAGATCAAGACAATGGCTATCTCACTCTACAAGTTCGTAGGACCTATGGGCAGTCAGTACAACCTGATCTGTGCAGGTGTCATCATCTCGATCATACCGGCACTTATAGTATTCCTCTGCTGTCAGAAACAGATTTACAGTGGTATTACACAGGGTGCTGTAAAGGGTTAATAATTTATTAGAAGAAGAGAGTTCATGAATATGAGAAATGAGATTCAAAAAGAATTAACAGATGCTATCATCCCATTCTGGGAGGCCCTGAGGGATGATGAGTACGGCGGATTTTATGGGTATATGGATTACGACCTCAACCTTGATAAAAAGGCTGAGAAGGGATGTATTCTTAACAGTAGAATTACCTGGTTCTTCGCAAGTGCGTATAAGGCACTCAAGGACCCGAAGCTTCTAGATGAGGCTGCTCATGGATATGAATTTCTGAAAGAATATTGTATAGACAGGGAATATGGCGGAATATATTGGTCCATGAATTACGATGGTTCACCCAAAGATACGACAAAACACACATACAATCAGGCATTTAGTATATATGCCTTATCCGCCTATTACGAAGCTTCCGGTGATTCGGAAGCTTTGGATTTGGCCCTGCAGCTTTTCCATACAATAGAAGAGAAATGTACTGACGAAGGTGGCTATCTCGAGGCATTTACAAGAGAGTTCAAGCCAGAGTCAAATGACAAGCTTTCTGAGAATGGTGTTCTCGCAGAGAGAACAATGAACACACTGCTCCATGCACTTGAGGCTTACACAGAACTTTATAAGGTATCCAAGGATTCCAAGGTAAAGGAGCGCCTGGAATGGCTGCTCGATGTATTTGTTGATAAGGTATACAATCCGGAGCTTAAGAGACAGGAAGTGTTCTTTGATAAGGATTATAACTCTCTGATCGATCTGTACTCATACGGACATGACATTGAGACATCATGGCTTCTGGACAGGGCGACCGAGGTGCTTGGAGAGGCAGAGTACACAGAGAAGATCACAAAGATAACAGATATCCTTGCAGAGCAGATATATGAGCTTGCTTTCGATGGACATTCAGTTCTGACAGAATGTGAAAAGGGCGTGCCATACACGGTAAGAGTATGGTGGGTTCAGGCAGAATCAATAGTAGGATTCATAAATGCTTATCAAAAGTCGGGTGATAAGAAGTATTACGAGGCTGCTGAGAAGGTGTGGGAGTACATAAAGGAATACTTCATAGACAAGAGACCGGGATCAGAGTGGTTCTGGGATCTGAATGCGGATGGAACACCAAGAGTCGGACGTCCTATAGTTGAGCCATGGAAGTGCCCATACCACAACGGCAGGATGTGCCTTGAGATTATGAACAGACTCGCTGACGGCAAATAAATTGCATTCAATTGCTTTCAAATTATAAGGAGAATGCCTAAATGATGAATGAGAAATATTATGTAGAGCTTGACAAATTGAACAAGCTTCTTGAGAGAAAGAATAAGAAGACAGATTTCTATAATGGAATCTATGACAGATATGAGTACCCTGTACTCACAAGAGAGATGATACCTCTCACGTGGAGATATGACTTAAACCCTGAGACAAATCCATACTTTATTGAGCGTCTCGGAGTAAATGCAGTTATGAACTCGGGCGCTATCTACCTGAACGGCAAGTATTATCTTGTCGCAAGAATAGAGGGAAATGATAGAAAGTCATTCTTCGGCGTAGCTGAGAGTGACAACGGTATCGATGGATTCCGTTTCTGGGATTATCCAATCCTTCTGGACGATGTATGTCCGGAGGAGACAAATGTATATGATATGAGACTGACACAGCACGAGGATGGGTGGATCTACGGTGTGTTCTGTTCAGAGAGCAAGGATACAACCGTGAAAGACCTCTCAGCAGCAGTTGCAGCAGCAGGTATCGTGAGAACAAAGGATTTAAAGCACTGGGAGCGCCTTGACAACCTCAAGACTCTTCGTTCCCCACAGCAGAGAAATGTTGTACTTCACCCTGAATTTGTGGATGGCAAGTACGCATTCTATACACGTCCAATGGATGATTTCATCGAGACAGGAAGCGGCAGCGGAATCGGATTCGGTCTCTGTGATGATATAGAGCATGCGGTTATAGACGAGGAGAAGATGACAAGTCTTCGCAAGTACCACACTATAACAGAGGCAAAGAACGGTGCAGGCGCACCACCAATCAAGACGGACAAGGGCTGGATCCACATCGCACATGGTGTGAGAAATACAGCTGCCGGTCTCAGATATGTACTCTACGCATTTGCAACAGATCTCAATGATCCTTCAAAGGTTATCGCTGAGCCATCAGGAATGCTTATTGGACCTCGTGGCGAGGAGAGAGTCGGCGATGTATCCAACGTTGTATTCACAAATGGCGCCATCGTAAACGAGAACAACGAAGTGTTCATCTACTACGCATCAAGCGATACAAGAATGCATGTTGCAACAACAACAGTTGACAGACTCATCGATTATGTATTCAACACACCTTCTGATCCGGGAAGAAGTGTTGAGTGTGTAGCACAGAGATGTGAGCTGATAAAAAAGAATCTTGAGTTTCTTAAGAACGCAGACAAGTAAGACAGTATAATATATGGGCTGCCAGGTGAAACAACATGCTGGTTAGTATGTGTTTTGCCTGTGAAGATGCCGTATAACGTGATAATAAAGTAAAGAATCCGGCTAAATGACGGAAGAAAGAGGTGCTTATGTCAGAAGTAAAAATGTTCAGCGAGCCTGTGCCAAACGTGCCATGGCAGGACAGACCGGCAAATGACAATCATGACGCTCCAATCTGGAGATATACAGAGAATCCTATAATAGGAAGAAACCCGGCAAAGGGTGTTGCAAGAATATTCAACAGCGCGGTAGTTCCATTTGAGGGAAAATTTGTCGGAGTATTTAGAGGCGAGCAGGTAAATGGAATTCCATACATCTACCTCGGAGAGAGCGAGGATGCTATCCACTGGAATATCGGCGAGGAGAAGATCAAGTTTGTTGATGAGAACGGTGAAGAGTTCATGCCTATATACGCATATGATCCAAGACTTGTAAAGGTAGAGGATACATATTATGCAATCTGGTGCCAGGATTTCTACGGTGCAGCGATAGGCATCGCAAAGTCAAAGGATCTCAAGACATTTGTGAGAATCGAGAACCCGTTCCTTCCATTTAACAGAAATGCAGTTCTCTTCCCAAGAAAGATCAACGGCAATTTCGTGATGCTGTCACGTCCAAGTGACAGTGGACACACACCATTTGGTGATATATTCGTAAGTGAGAGTCCTGATATGGTTTACTGGGGTAAGCACAGACATGTCATGGGCAAGAGCAGCGAGTGGTGGGAGTCACTCAAGATCGGTGGTGGTGCAGCTCCTATCGAGACATCTGAAGGATGGCTGTTATTCTACCACGGAGTATCAGGAACATGTAATGGCTATGTATACTCTATCGGTGGGGCAATACTTGATATTGACAACCCATCAATCGTTAAGTATCGTTGTGAGAATTTCCTTCTCACACCAGAAGAGTGGTACGAGGAGCGCGGATTTGTTCCTAATGTATGCTTCCCATGTGCTACTATTCACGACAGCGAGTCTGGAAAGATTGCTATTTACTACGGTGCAGCTGACAGCTATGTTGGCCTTGCATTCACAAAGCTTGATGAGATCGTAGATTACATCAAGTCGCACAGTGTGGTAACAACTTCTGATACCGAGATCGGTAGAAGATAGTTAGTTATAGATCGCTATGAGCCCCTGCTCATACGTAGCAATTGTATTAATTTTTTCTCATTCCCGAAGGCGGACACCGCCTTTGGGGACCCCTCTTAAAAATAAATGTAATGGCAGGTGATTGCCAAAACTTTTAGACTATGACAGCCTGGCAGTAAGCCGGGCTGAATTTGGTTCTGAGAGCTTTGGCAATCATATGACAGATTTTGAATATGATAAAAAAACGGGTTATATGATTTGTAAATAATATAGATGTTATCATGGAAATGATGAGTGGAGAAGTCATGGTCAATGTAAAAAAGATTTCTTCACCGTCTTATATAGAACAGGCGATTGGGGACAAACATGAACATACACAATATCTCACAACGTAGATTCTTCAATTGCCGTACGTCAAAAGGAGGAGAATGACAATGAACAAGGAAATACTTTTTTTAAATCCCGTGTTTACGCACAATATCTGGGGTGGCACAAAGCTCAGGGAAGAGTATGGTTATAATGTCGAAGGAGACGACATAGGAGAGTGCTGGGGCGTTGCTGCACATGAGAATGGCAATTGTACAGTGAAAAATGGCGAGTTTGCAGGTCAGACGCTTGCCGACTTATGGGACAGCCACAGAGAGCTGTTTGGCGGCATAGATGGTGTCAGATTCCCACTGCTTATAAAGATAATCGATGCGAAAGATGATCTGAGTATTCAGGTGCATCCGGACGATGCATACGCAGCAGAGCATGAGAATGGCTCGTTTGGCAAGATGGAGTGCTGGTATATTCTTGACTGCAAGGAAGATTCAACACTTGTAATCGGTCATAATGCAAGGACAAAAGAAGAATTATGTGATATGATTGAAGGTAAGAAATGGAAGGAGTTTATCAGAGAAATCCCAGTTAAGAAGGGGGATTTCATTCAGATAGATCCTGGTACAGTACACGCGATCAAGGGCGGAATCACACTTCTTGAGACGCAGCAGAATAGTGATATCACATACAGAGTTTATGATTATGACAGACTGAGCAATGGAAAACCGAGAGATCTGCATATAAAGCAGAGCATAGATGTTATAACAGTTCCTGCAAAGCCGGTTGAGGACAGCGTTATAAGAGTCAAGGCAGACAAGGCAAATGAACTCTGTGAGCTCATAAGCTGTAAGTATTACACAGTATACAAGCTGGATGTTGAGGGAAAGGCAGAGCTGAATGTGGGCGACAAGCCATTCCTTATCATGTCTGTAACCTCTGGAAGTGGAACAGTGGATGGAAACGCTATAAAGAAGGGTGACCACTTTATCCTGCCAAACGGATACAGCAACCCAGTGTTTGAGGGCGATATGGAGATCATAGCATCCACAGTCAGCAAGTAAGATCCTGCCTTTGGAAGAGAATGTCAAGGGGGATAGTTATGAAGAGAAAGACGATAGGTGTTCTGGTAGGCGGAATCACGGATGATTTTACGAGGCTGCTCTGTCATGGGGTTATAGAGAGAGCAAAGACACTTGATGTCAATATAGTTGTTATTCCGGGTAAGTTCCTTGACCGGGAATACCCAGAAACGTCAGATATATATTATGAATATCAGTATCAGACACTGTTTTCCTATGCTACAAAGGAGAATCTGGACGGCGTTATTGTTGCATCGAGTTGTATTGGCTGCTTTGCAACCAAGGAGCGTATCAGCGAATTTATGAAAAGATATCTGCAGATGCCGTGCGTGATAGTGGCTGCAGATGAGCCGGATCAGATTTGTGTCAGATATGACAATGGAGCAGGCATAATAGAAGGACTCAATTACATGATCGAGGAACTTGGTTATACAAGAATAGGCATGATAGGCGGTCCGGACTCCAATTATGATGCAAAGGAGAGAAGGAGAACCTACATTGAGGTGCTTGAGGCTCATGGAATAGAGTTTGATCCGGGACTTTATGTGGAGGGCAATCTTACATCGGAATCAAAAGAGGTTTTCAGAGATATCCTGGACAGAAATCCGGATATGCAGGGAGTGTTCTGTGTGAATGATTCCTGCGCATCTGGTTTTTATGAAGAGCTTAAAGCGAGGGACATTCTGCCGGGAAGAGATATATCAGTCATGGGTTACGATGATATTGAGTGGGCTACACAGATATATCCGACGCTTTCGACTGTGCGTGCAGACGCGGAAAAGCTTGGCTCAGAGGCTGTAAATCTTATGGTCAGGCTCATTGATGGCAAGCAGGTTGAGAGTAAGATACTTCCTACTGAGTTTATCAGAAGAGATTCATTCTGTAAAAAAGGCGGATCAAGAAAACGTAGTAATAATGTCATTGAGGGATATCTCTCAATGAACCATATGCTCTCAGAGCAGTGGGAAGAGCGGAATAAGACGCAGTTCAAGATGAAGACATTTATCCAGAAGGTGTTGAGTTTTGACAGAGGCAATGACAGGAGTTATGGAGAGATCCTTGGCACCATGGACTGGCTGGACATAGAGAATGCATTCATATTCTTATATAAAGAGCCAATAATACATCTGATCGGTGAGCCATTTGAGCTGCCTGACCAGTTATATCTCAAGACTAAGGATCTTAAAGAGAAGGTAAGCAGTGTGATCACTGTGAACCAGAAGGTGTCATCATCAAATCTCTATGATTTTGAGAGCCTCGGTGTGGAAGGAGCTGGAATCTATGTACTCTTGCCGCTGTATTCCAACGAAATACTCTATGGAGTTCTTCTGTGTGATCTCACGGAAGGAGTTCTGGTGAATGGGGAATTCCTTGGAAATCAGGTCTCAGCTGCTGTCAAGATGATCAATCTGCTCAAGACGAACGAGGAGATCATGAAGCGTCTTGAGGAGAGTATGGCGATTCTGCAGAAGAACAACATTATGCTTGACAATCTGTCAAAGCAAGATCCCCTCACAGGAATCATGAACAGACGAGGTTTCTTTGACAGATCATTACAGCTGCTCAAGGAATGTGAGGAGCAGAAAAGGACGGCTACGGTATTCTACGCAGATATGAACAGTCTCAAGATCATCAATGACAGATATGGCCATGACGAGGGCGATTTCTCTCTCAAGACCATAGGAGATATTCTGATAGAATCTGTAGGCGATAATGGAATCGTAGGCAGAATAGGTGGAGACGAGTATTGCTGCCTTGTACTCGACCTTAAGGACTCTGACACTGCAGATGCATTCGCTGAGGAAGTATACAGTTCATTTGAGAAGTTTAATGAGCTCTGTGATAAGCCTTATAAAGTGAGTGTATCTCTTGGAAACTGCCAGATCGTAGAATATAACAAGAAAGGTCTTCAGAATGCCATGACCATGGCTGATGAGAAACTGTACGAGGTGAAGAAGTACAGGAAGAAGGACGTTGTTAAGGTTAAGAATTGATAATTTATATAATAAATAAAAGGTATGATCAGGTTGCGTTGAGTGCAGCTTGATCATACCTTTTTTGTAAAATCTACGCTTTCAGGGAAAATGTCTAAAATGTATAAATACAGAAAAAATATCTAATAATACCTGTGTGATACATATTGTGCATGGAGGTGTTGTTGAGATGAAAAGAAACGCGCATGATCAAAATGAAGAGCAGAATATAAAACTGGAAATTAGTTCGAAGTCTCAAAGTGTGGGTGGACAAGATGGCAGGAAGCAAAGGAAAAATGATCATAGATGGAATCTGGTTTCGGATTCCGGCTGCAGCCTGCTTGTTCCGGATGGACCGGATGGAATAGATATAGATTATGCTGAGGTTCCGTTTACAATATCTGTTGATAACACAGATTATATAGATGAACCGGGTATAGATAAAGAGAAGATGCTTGAGCATATTGCAAATTGCCGGTCAGGCGGAAGAACTAGCTGCCCTTCACCCCATGCGTGGCTTGAGGCGTGGGGGGATGCGAAAAATGTTATTGCATTTACGTTGTCAGCTGCATTATCGGGAAGTTACAACAGTGCCATAGCTGCAAGACACATGGCGCTTGAGAAAGATCCGGACAGGAATATTGCAGTTATAAATACATGCGGTGCCGGAGTATTTCCTGAACAGCTGGCAAACATCATATATGAAGGAATTGAGGACGGGGATTCGTTTGACGCCATAGTAAGTGCCGCTGACAAGGCAACGAAGGAGATACAGGTGGTGTTTGCACTGGGAAGTCTGGATAACCTGATAAAGGCGGGCAGACTAAATAAGCTTGTGGGGTATGCGGCTCATAGATTCAATATATCCGCAATAGGTGTGGCATCACCTGGTGGACGAATTGAACTCAGACACAAATTCAGAGGTATGAAGAAGATATATGGCAAGTTGATAGACACTCTCCGGGAGACGGGATTTGCAGGGGGAGAGCTGGTCATAAGCCACTGTATGAATGAGGATGGAGCAGAGAAACTGGGGCATCTTATCAAGGCAGAATGGCTCGACACGGATGTGAGCGTCGTACCTGCAAGCGGACTGTGCAGCTATTATATGGGAAAAGGCGGTATGATAATAACATATCGTGAGTAGACCGATGTGTGGAGATCATATAAAATACGTGGAGTAGACAAAATAATGAAAAATAATTAAAAATAATGGAAGGCTGCCGCACCTTCTATTATTTTTTGTGTATTAACCTATTGACATAGTAGGTAAATGGGAATATCCTATTTTTGCGAGTCAGATATTGACTTATTACGCCAAAAAATGGCGGATGAGGGTGATGACTGGAACGACCGTGTATTTGCGGCTGAAATGTGGTCACACTCATATGTAAGGAGGATTTACAGATATGGTGATTTCTTCAAAGGGAGAATATGCCCTGAGGGTCATGGCAGACCTTGCCATAAACCACGACGGCAGATTTATTCCGTTAAAAGAAATAGTTCAGAAAGAGGAATTGTCCCAGAAGTATCTGGAGAGCATAATGCGCATGCTGTCCAAGGCAAATCTGATAGAGGCAGCCAGCGGACATGGCGGAGGCTACAGACTCAAAAAGGCTCCTGAGGAATATACATTGTGGGAAATACTTGAACTCACAGAAGGTGGGCTTGCGCCTGTGGCATGTATGAAGAACAGCACGATGACCTGTGACAGATCCGAGCAGTGTTACACTTTGCCGATATGGCGAGGACTGGCTGAGCTGATACAGGATTATTTTAAAAACAAAACTCTGGCGGATATAGCCAGAAATGTGGAATGAGCAGAGTAATTTGATACAAGCAAAAAGATAATTAAAGCGGGACAATTGAATCGCCGGATATAGCAGTGATAAAGCAATTGCCGGGCATGATATAAAAGGAGGCAGACTGATGTCAGATAAAAAGTTATTGGAAGTTAAGAATTTACATGTTGATGTTGAGGATAAACAGATCCTTCACGGTGTGAACCTGGAGATCGGCAAGGGTGAGACCCACGTACTCATGGGACCTAATGGAACCGGAAAGTCAACCCTTGGATATGCACTTATGGGCAATCCTAGATATACAGTCAGAGAGGGCGAGATATGGTTTGATGGTAAGAACATCACAGAAGAGGCTGTCAATGAGCGTGCAAAGGCGGGAATATTCCTCTCATTCCAGAATCCTCTTGAGGTGCCTGGTGTGACACTCAGCTCATTTATAAGAAATGCTCTTGAGCAGAAGACTGGCAAGAGAATCCGTCTCTGGGATTTCAAGAAGGAGCTTGAGAGAACCATGGAGATCCTTCAGATGGATCCTTCATATGCGGAGAGAGACCTGAATGTGGGATTTTCAGGTGGTGAGAAGAAGAAGGCAGAGATACTTCAGCTTCTGATGCTCAAGCCATCACTGGCGATCCTCGATGAGACAGATTCGGGACTCGATGTTGATGCGGTACGTACAGTGTCAGCTGGTATCGAGGAATACCAGAAGAACTGTAAGGGAAGTCTGCTGATCATCACACACAGCACCAAGATCCTTGAGTCGCTCACCGTTGACTACACACATGTCATGGTTGAGGGCAAGATCATAGAGACAGGAGACGCATCACTTGTGGACAAGATCAACGAGTCAGGATTTGCAGAGTATGAAAGGATATAGAAGATGAAGGAAAAAACATATGTAGAGGACATAGACAGAAATATATATGACTTCAAGTATGACGACAAGGATGCCTACAAGCTTAAAGCTGGTCTCACACCTGAGATAGTTGAGCAGCTTTCAAAGGAGAAGCATGATCCGGTATGGATGCAGAATTTCAGACTTGAGTCTTTACAGATATACAACAATATGCAGGTGCCTGACTGGGGCCCATCCATCGAGGGACTGGATATTGACAATATAGTTACTTACGTAAGACCAAATACCAAGATGAAGGGCAGCTGGGATGAGGTTCCTGAAGATATCAAGGATACATTTGAGAGACTTGGAATCCCTCAGGCTGAGAGAAAATCCCTTGCGGGAGTTGGCGCACAGTACGATTCAGAGCTCGTATATCACAATGTCCGTCAGGAGGTTGCGGATATGGGAGTTGTGTACACTGATATGGAGAGTGCACTCACAGGTGAGTATGCAGACATGGTGCAGAAGCATTTCATGAAGCTAGTCACCCCGCATGATCACAAATTTGCAGCACTTCACGGAGCTGTGTGGTCAGGTGGTTCATTTGTATATGTGCCACCTGGAGTAAAGGTTGAGATCCCACTTCAGTCATACTTCAGACTTAACGCAGCAGGCGCAGGTCAGTTCGAGCATACACTCATCATCGTCGATGAGGGGGCCGACCTCCATTTTATAGAGGGCTGTTCAGCGCCGAAGTACAATGTGGCGAACCTTCATGCTGGCTGTGTTGAGCTCTTTGTTGGCAAGAATGCAAAGCTCAGATATTCAACCATAGAGAACTGGTCCAAGAACATGTACAACCTGAATACCAAGAGAGCCCGCGTTGAAGAGGGTGGAACCATCGAGTGGGTATCGGGTTCATTTGGATCACATGTGTCATACCTTTATCCGATGAGCGTGCTCAAGGGCAAGGGCGCCAGGATGGAGTTCACCGGAGTTACATTTGCCGGTAAGGGACAGAACCTTGACACAGGAGCGAAGGTAGTTCATGCGGCACCTGACACAAGTTCATATATCAACACAAAGTCTATCTCCAAGGATGGGGGTATAAGCACATTCCGTTCATCAGTTGTAGTGACAAAGGAGGCTGAGAACTCCAAGGCAGCGGTTTCCTGTCAGTCACTTATGCTTGATTCGATATCACGTTCGGACACCATACCGGCCATGGATATCAGAACCAAGAAGGTAAATGTGGGACATGAGGCACAGATAGGAAGCATCAGTGACGAGGCTGTGTTCTACCTGATGTCCAGAGGAATGAGCGAAGAAGACGCGAGAGCATGTATCGTCAGTGGATTTGCAGATAATGTATCGAAGGAGCTGCCACTTGAGTATGCTCTTGAGATGAACAACCTCATCCGTCTTGAGATGAAGGGCAGCATAGGTTAAGGAGGTGCGGTGACATGGAGAACAATAACGAGATGAAGATCAACAAGCTCCCGGCAAAGACATGGTACTGGCTTCGCATGAACGACACAGCACTTAACTGGAATCCGGACATGGCGGGATGCAGTGTGAAGATAGATGGCGGCAAGGAAGCTGATAAGCAGGCTTCTGATTTCGATGGAATAGAGACTGGTGCAGGAAGAGATGCGGACGTACTCTTCGCACAGCAGGCAGCAGGAAGTGTACTTGTTGCGGACGAGACCAATAAAGGGCAGACAGTACACGTGCTGATAAATGGAACCGGGGCAAATGGCAGTAGCGGTTATGCTTACGTGCAGGCAGATGCAGGTTCAGACATGACAGTCATAGAGACATTTGGCGAGAATGCGGAGGGCGGCAGCCTGGCATTCAGAACACGCTTTAATATAGAGAAGGACGCACACATACGTCTTGTACAGATATTTATGCAGGATGAGAATACGACCATACTCAACGACGTGGGAAGTGAGTGTGCGGAGAACGGACAGCTCGATGTACTTCAGATATTTATCGGCAAGGGCAACCTGTACAACGGCGTGAGAACTGAGCTTATCGGTAAGCGTGCTTCAACCAACATGGATATAGGTTACCTGGGACAGAAAAAACAGGTTATAGATATAAATCTTGTCGTGAACCATATAGGCAAGAAGACCAACTGCAACATACAGGTGGATGGAACACTTAAGGATGCGGCTGAGAAGATATTCAGAGGTTCGATAGATTTCAAGACAGGTTCATCGGATTCGAAGGGCGCTGAGACGGAGAATGTACTGCTGCTCGGCGATGATGTGGTGAACAAAACTATACCACTCATCCTCTGCGCAGAGGAGAATGTTGAGGGCTCACATGGAGCGACCATCGGTGAGCTTGATGAGGATACACTGTTCTATTTCGCATCAAGGGGAATCGATATGGAGACAGCTGAGGACATGATGACCAAGGGCAAGATGGAGGTCCTCTACCGCAAGATCCAGGACGAGGACACAGAGAAGCTGGTGGAGAAGCAGCTTGCGGAGGTAATGGAATATGACAGACAGGAATTATAGGGAGGATTTTCCTCTATTGAGGAATAACGATACAGCATATATAGACAATGCGGCCACAGCACAGAAGCCACAGGTGGTCATAGACGCTGAGAGAGAGTTCTACGAGAAGAGCAATGCGAATCCACTCAGAGGATTCTATCCGCTCAGCCTTGAGGCGACAGAGAAGTATGAGAGTGCCAGAAAGGTAGTCAGGGACTTCATTCACGCTGACTCTGAGAAGGAGATAATCTTCACCAGGAATACCACAGAGAGTCTTAACCTTGTGGCATACAGCTACGCGCTGAATAACCTTAAGGCTGGTGACGAGATAGCAGTTACGATCATGGAGCACCACAGCAACATGCTTCCATGGCAGATGGCGGCCAGAGTTACAGGCGCAACTCTCAGATATCTCGACTGTGAGAAGGATGGAACCCTGACTGACGAGACCATCAATGCGGGAATCAACGAGCACACAAAGCTGCTTGCTGTCGGACATGTGTCAAATGTCCTCGGATGTGTGAATCCGGTCAGAAAGATGGCTGACAGAGCACACAGCTTTGGCGCGGTTGTCGTTGTCGATGGCGCACAGAGTACACCGCATATGGCTATAGATGTGCATGAGCTTGGCGCTGATTTCTTTGCATTCTCAGGCCACAAGCTGATGGGACCTATGGGAATAGGAGTGTTATACGGAAGACAGGAACTGCTTGACGCCATGCCTCCATTCATGTCAGGTGGAGAGATGATAGATTCAGTTTCAAGGGATGGCGCGGTATATGCGGAATTGCCTCACAAGTTTGAGGCTGGTACAGTCAATGCGGCAGGAGCTGCGGGACTTGCGGCTGCTATAGGCTACATCAAAGAGGTTGGATTTGACTATATAGAAAAGAGAGAGCTGGAGCTCACGACCCGTGCCATGGAGGGACTTGCAAAGCTTCCTCATGTGCATGTCATCGGTTCAGATAAGCCGGAGAACCACACCGGAATAGTGGCGTTCACCATAGACAATGTACATCCGCATGATGTCAGCGAGATCATGGCTGCGGATGGAATAGATGTGAGGGCTGGACATCACTGTGCACAGCCACTGCTTGTACACCTTGGCGTGTACAATACGACAAGGGCAAGCTTTATGTTCTACAATACAGATGAAGAGGTAGATGCATTTGTGGAGAGTGTCGCAAATGTGAGAAGGAGAATGGGATATGCAGAATAATATTCAAAACAGGAATTTTTATAATGAGATCCTTACAGAGCACAATATGAGACCTGAATTCAAATATGATCTTCCTGCAGCAAATGTTGTGCTGGAGGGTGTAAATCCCAACTGCGGTGATGACATCTGGCTTAAACTGAAGGTTGAGGACGGAGTCATCGAGGATGGATCATTCGTGGGAGACGGATGTGCTATATCCCAGGCGTCGGCAGATATAATGCTTGGAATGATTATAGGAAAGACCAAGGAGGAGGCCTTGAAGCTTGGACAGCTCTTCCTTAAGATGATACAGGGAGAGGCTACAGACGAGGAGATAGACCAGCTTGAGGAGGCATCAGCGCTCAAGGATATAGCGCATATGCCGGCAAGGGTAAAGTGTGCGGTTCTCGGATGGCACACCCTTGAAGAAGCGTTGAAGAATATATCATAAGGGTGGATTCCTTATGATAATGCGGGCGCTGCGCGAAGCGCATCGGAATGCGCCTGCTCCGCATATCGTAGATATTCTTTATCTGTATCTTAACTATAGGCATGATATACTTCGCTTGAATGTGTGAAAGCGGGCGCCGCTGGTAGAATCTATGTCGTTTGTGACATAAGGTGTACTGGTGGCGCTTTCTTTAAAATAATCCAAAAGGGATTGATACATATGAAAAAAATAAATATACAAAAAAGCAAAAAAAATAAGGGGTGTAAATGTAAGGACATTATAAAAAATGTGTTGTTGATGCTGGTGATGATAGCCATAGGGGTTGGATTGTGTCTGATAATAAAGACAACATTTACTACAGACATCTTGATACCGGCCGTCATGGTGTTTTCGGTATTTTTGATATCGGTGTTCACTGACGGATATGTGTATGGAATACTGGCATCTGTAGTCAGCGTGATAATAGTGAATTTTGCATTTACATTTCCGTATTTCAAGATAGATTTTCTTATTCCTGAAAATATCACATCGGGGATAATCATGATAGCCATTGCGTTTATCACCTGTGGTATTACAAGCAAGATAAAGTATCAGGAAATGCTCAAGAAAGAAAGTGAGATGGAGAAAATGAGGGCGAACCTGCTGCGTGCAGTGTCGCATGATTTTCGAACTCCACTTACCACCATTTATGGTGCCAGCTCGGCACTTATAGAGAGTGGCAGCGAATTTACGGATGAGCAGAAGGAGAAGATGCTCAGGGGAATACAACAGGATTCCCAGTGGCTTTATCGTATGGTTGAGAATCTGCTGTCCATCACCAGGCTGGATGGCGATATTAAACTAATAAAGACGCCCATAGCACTGGATGAACTTATAGATTCTGTGCTTATCAAATTTGCAAAGAGATATCCTGATCAGGAGGTGGAAGTCAATCTGCCCGACGAGCTGGTCATCATACCTATGGATGCCATTCTCATGGAACAGGTTATCATCAATATTCTTGAGAATGCAGTACAGCATGCAGAGGGAATGAAGAATCTGGCATTGAATGTGAAATGCGATGGCGACAGTGTTGTGTTTGAGATACAGGACGATGGTGGTGGAATACCGGAGGCTAGGCTGAAACACCTGTTTGATGGCAGCCTCTTGGGAGACAGCTCTGATGAGGTGTCCGTGGACTGCCGGCAGAGAAGGAATGCCGGAATAGGTCTGTCGGTATGTGCGACCATCATAAAAGCACATGGAGGAGATATAAGTGCATACAATTCCGCGGAAGGCGGTGCAGTATTCAGGTTTACACTGAAGATAGAGGAGGTTACGGATGAGCAATAACAAATACAAAGTCTTGATAATAGAAGATGAGCAGAATATCAATAATCTGCTGGATACTTTAATGCAGGCAAATGGATATCAGACTATCATAGCCACATCCTGCGGAAGCGGTCTTATGATGTATGCGTCACACAGACCTGACATAGTGATACTTGATCTGGGACTTCCGGATAAGGATGGAATAGCATTTCTCACGGAGATAAGAAAGACGGATTTTACGCCGGTCATAGTCCTCTCGGCGAGATCTGATGAGAAGGACAAGGTGGAGGCTCTAAACCTGGGAGCAAATGATTATGTGACCAAGCCATTTGGCTCGGAGGAGCTGGTTGCCAGGGTCAGATCTGCACTCCGCACAGCGCTTCATCAGGCGTATGACAGTGAACTGCCGACAGGGAAATTCCAGACTGGGGATCTGCTCATAGACTACGAGGCTAGACGAGTGTTCATAGGGGATGAGGAGATCAAGCTGACTCAGACTGAGTATAACATAGTCTATCTTCTGTCCAGACATCCGGGAAAGATGCTTACATACAGTTTCATAGTCAAGGAGGTCTGGGGCTACAATGACATGGGAAGCACCAAGAGACTTCAGGTGAATATGGCGAATATAAGAAAGAAGTTCGGAGTGAAGCCGGGCAAGAAGAGTTTTATCATCAATGAGCTGGGCGTGGGATACAGGATGTGTGATGATGAGTGACAGATAATGGAATAAGACGAGAAGCCGGGGATACAATAAGTGGATTGTATATCCGGCTTTTCGCCTTTTTATATAGAATAATAGGGAATTTTGCGAGATTGACAAAAAAATGCGCATAATTCATAATTGTGATATGGTGTATTAAAAAGGAAAGGTTATGTTTTCAGGAAAAAGGAGGAACTTTATGAAAAGAAGTAACAGGTTTATGGCGGTCATTGCGGTGATCCTTGCATTTGCATTGACATTTACAGGTGTCAGCATTCCGGCAAATGCGGCGGCCACATCAACCGTCAAGAGTATCACGGTGAAGAATCTTCCAAGTAATACTCTTACACTCAAGGCGGGGAAAACATTTACACTGAAGACAAATACGACTTCAGGCAATCTGAAATTCTCAACAAGCAATAAAAAGATCGTGACAGTATCTTCTGCAGGCAAGATAAAAGCAGTGAAAAAGGGTAGTGCAAATATCACGATCTCTCTCAAGTCAAATGCGAAGATCAAGAAGGTGGTGAAGGTCACAGTCGGACAGCCGGCCACAAGAGTCAAGGTGAACAAATCTGCGCTGACGATCAAGAAGGGCAGGTCGGCAGTGATAAAGGCGACAGTAGGACCTAACACAACCAGCAATAAGAAAGTTATCTGGAAAAGCAGCAATTCCAAGATCGCAAAGGTAAGCGTATCAGGCAGGGTCACAGCAGTAAGAGGCGGTAGAGCGACGATCACAGCGATTGCTGCTGATGGTTCAGGAAAGAAAGCGATCTGCAGGGTGACTGTAAGGGCCTCAGTATCATCGATAAGTTTCAGCAAAACAAATGGAAAGATGTATGTTGGCAGAACGATGCAGCTAAGCCCGGTGATAAAGCCGGCAGATGCAACAAATAAAAAATGTGCATGGAGTTCTTCAAATGATAAGGTAGCAGTGGTAAATTCTGCAGGAAATGTATATGCAGCTGCTACAGGAACAGCAGTGATAACAGCAAAGGCTACAGATGGCACAGGTAAGAAGGCGACATACAAAATAACGGTCGAAAAACCAGTCACAATTGTATCGGCAATGATGAGTAACCCTCGTACAGTTAAACTTACGCTGTCATCTGAACAGAAACTGACGTCCTCAAGTTTTTCAATCAAGGCGAGTACAGTGATGAATGGTAATTATAATTACAATATTCCATTTGACAGTGTTACAACAAAAGACAATAAGAACTATACGATTGCACTGAGAAGAGGCTATACATTGTCAAGAAAGGCAAGAATCTGCATATATATAAAGGGACTTACGGGTACAGGTAATTCTAAAATTGAGACATATTATTCTGGAGACGTGAATAATAGAACGATTTATGTATCCTATAAGTGTGAGCAGAATGTTGGTATGAATAAGACTCTGGATGTAAATAGCATTGAAGGTTATAAGGGCATATGTGTGATCAATGTAGTGGGCCTCCCTGCCGGCGTGAAATACAAGGTGGCTCCAGGAGATGCCAATAAGGTTTATTTCAGTGGAAAACCGACTAAGGCGGGAACGACTGTGACAACTGTTAAAGCAGTCGATGAACTGGGAAATGTGGACACTTATGAAATTTCATGGAATATATACAGCCAGACAACGATTGCAGGAAATTATGAACCAGTATTTAAAATTATGGGACGTAACAGCCATATCTGTAGGATCAACAATAGTATTGCAGCTGTGGCTGGCGGTTCCGGAAGTTATACATACAGTTTTGTCGGAGAAAGTTATAATCTCAGCATTGATTCAAAAGGAAAAATAACCGGTAAATTAGAAGAAGAAGGTACATATAATCTCAAAGTAAAAATAACAGATGCCAACAACGAAAAAATAAGTACCATAGTTGGTTGTGTGATAAAAACTATACTTGGATCAACTCTTATGGGGTATGTCAGAGATAAAAATGGCAATATACTGGATGGGGCAAGTGTTATTATCATAAACAAAGATAATTCAGTCCAATACGAACTTAACAGTGAATTTGCTACAGTAGATCGTAATGGACAATATTATATGTCAATTATTCCTGGAACATATGATGTGAAAATTAAAATTGGGGACGATGTGACTTATATCGGCAATCGTACATTTGGCGTTGGGGAGAATAAAGTGGATCTTGCGGCGGATGTAACAAAGATTGCGGTCAAATCTAACAATGAAAAGTGCACGGTTGACGATCTGGGCAGATGGACAGATGAATATGGTAGAATATGTGGCTGGAACGGATATGTGTATCTTGTTCCTGGAACATATGAGCTGACAGCGGAAGGTTCAGGTAAGCGTGGTGTGATATCAGCAAAAGTGACTAGTAAGACGACCACGTTAACTGCGGATGTGAATGAATTTGCTATTGACTTTGGCAATTTTAACGATGTATATGCAGAAGTTGGAATGTATTACAGGTATGTGCCAAAGAAAACAGGAACATATTATTTTTATTCTGTTTCATACGGTGATCCAAAGGGATACTTATATGATGAGAACAAAAATTTGCTCATGGAAGTGGACGATGCAGAGCATAGCAAGACAACAAATAAAAAAGATTTTTACATGAGCTATAACTGTGAAGCTGGAAAGTCATATTACATAAAAGTAAGCGGTAGTTCGGTTGATGTGTATGTAAGAGATTGTGATCCTAATGCAGAGGATTAACGGCTGGATATGTGCTTTATAAAGGAGTGGAGATGATATTTTTTACATCTTCACTCTTTTTTTAAACAATAAAAGCACATAATCCCTATTGACATAGTAGGAAATAAGTTGTATACTCCAACATGTTGATAGATAATTACTACATATCAGATAGGATATATGTGGATTGACGATGAAATTCATTGAACAGAGCGAGGTTCAATAGACGGGAGGTGGACAGATGCAACAGGTGTTGTGCTTTGGAGATTCCAATACATGGGGATACAATCCTGAGAATGGGGAGAGATTTCCCTGGGGGACCAGATGGACCAGTATATTGCAGCAGAAACTGGCAGGTAAAGATATAAGGATCATAGAGGAAGGTCTCTGTGGAAGAACAACAGTGTTCGAGGATCCACTGAGACAGGGAAGAAAGGGTGTGTCGCTGTTCCCCACTCTGCTGGAGACACACAAACCGGAGAATATAGTGATCATGCTTGGAACAAATGACTGTAAGACAGTGTTCTCGGCATCGCCGGATGTGATAGGCAAGGGAATACGGAGACTGCTCATTCAGGCAAAACAGTATTCAGCAGACAGCAGGATACTTCTCGTATCGCCGATACACTTAGGCGAGCAGGTGTGGAAGGATGAATTTGATCCTGAGTTCTCACCGGAATCCGTTGAGGTGTCAAGGAAGCTCACAGATGTCTATAAAAAGATAGCCGATGAGTTTGGTGTGGAATTCCTGGCGGCATCATCCGTGGCGGACAGCAGCGAGGCAGATCAGGAACACATGAATCCTGAGGGCCATGCAGCACTGGCAGGAGCAATAGAGGAAAAGATTTATCAGATGGCCTGTTAAGAATTATATAGAAAATAATGTACAGTATATAAAGATAGTAAAGAATCAAGAAAGAACATAGAGACTTCAAAAAAGTAAAAAAAGAAAGGAAACAAAATCATGGCAAAGATAGCATCACAGTTAACAGAACTTATAGGAAATACTCCACTTCTGGAGCTCACAAATTATGAGAAGGAGCTTGGCCTCAAGGCACACATCGTTGCAAAGCTTGAGTATTTCAACCCGCTTGGCTCAGTGAAGGATCGTGTGGCAGCAGCCATGATCGAGCAGGGAATAAAGGATGGCCTCATCAATCAGGAGACAGTCATCATCGAGCCTACATCAGGCAATACAGGAATCGGACTTGCATTTGTATCAGCGGCAAAGGGCCTTCACCTGATACTCACCATGCCGGACACCATGAGCGTTGAGCGTAGAAAGATCGTGTCAGCTCTCGGTGCTGAGATCGTGTTAACACCAGGCAGAGAGGGAATGAAGGGAGCCATCGCCAAGGCAAATGAGCTCAAAGAGCAGTACGGCAATGCATTCATCCCACAGCAGTTTGAGAACAAGGCAAATCCTGCTATCCACAAGAAGACAACAGCAGAGGAGATCTGGAGAGATACAGATGGAAAGGTTGATGCATTTGTATCAGCAGTAGGAACAGGCGGAACAGCCACAGGAACAGGAAGCGGACTCAAGGAGCACAACCCGAAGGTCAAGCTGATTGCAGTTGAGCCTGCTGATTCACCGGTTCTCTCAGGTGGTGCACCCGGCCCACACAAGATACAGGGAATCGGAGCTGGATTCATACCTGGAGTTATGGATCTGAGCATCGTGGATGAGATCATCAGGATCCAGAACGATGACGCATTTGACACAGCGAGAAAGATTGCAAAGACAGATGGTGTTCTGGTTGGAATATCCGCAGGTGCGGCACTCTATGCGGCAACTGAGCTTGCAAAGAGACCTGAGTACGAGGGCAAGACTATTGTGGTTCTTTTCCCGGATACAGGAGAGAGATACCTCTCAACATCACTGTTTAACCTGTAATTAGGAGAAAAATATGAGACTTGGGAAAAGAGTATTGCTTCTGTCCATGGCGGCGGTGCTTGCGATAGGCGCGGCCGGCTGTGGCGGGAAGAAGGACGATGTTATCACAATTACAAATGTTTCGTATGACCCAACGAGGGAGCTGTATGAGCGATACAATGACATGTTCGAACAGTATTATAAGGAGCAGTACGGACAGGACATCAAGGTCATCCAGTCTCATGGAGGCTCCGGTTCACAGGCGAGGTCGGTGGTGGAGGGCTGTAATGCAGATGTTGTCACACTGGCACTTGAGCATGACATTGACCTCATATCGGCAAATGGTCTGATAGATCCGGGCTGGATAGATGAATTTGACAAGGATTCAGCACCCTACACATCTACTATCGTGTTCCTGGTGAGAAAGGGAAATGCTAAGGATATAAAGGACTGGGACGATCTGGTGAAGGACGATGTGGAAGTCATAACACCTGATCCGAAGAGTAGCGGCGGAGCCTGTTGGAATTTCCTTGCGGCTCTTGCCTATGCCAGAACTACATACAGCGATGAAGCTGATATATGGCAGTTTATGAAGAAGCTTTATCAGAATGTGTCGGTCATGGATTCGGGAGCCAGAGGTTCGACGACCACATTTGTGGAGAATGGCAAGGGTGATGTACTGATTGCCTGGGAGAATGAGGCGATAGCAACCCTGAGGGAATACCCGGAGGATTACGAGATAGTTAATCCGTCGGTGAGTATACTGGCTCAGCCGAGTGTGGCGGTTGTAGATGACAACGCAAAGCACAATGGAACAGAGTCGGTCAGCACAGAGTATCTGAAGTACCTGTACAGCGATGACGCTCAGAGGCTTGAGGCTGAGAGCGGCTATCGCCCGACAAATGAGAAGATACTTGCAGAGTATGCAGACGTATTTGATCTGGACATCAAGCAGTGGACCATAGATGATTTCGGAGGCTGGGACAAAGCCTATGAGGATTTCTTCGATGACGGTGCAAAGTTTGATGAGATTTACGATTATTAGATAATGAAGATCGGAGAAAATCAACTGAAACATGGACGTGCAGCTTAGTATTCTTCGATGATGGATCAACAGTTAGAGAATATATGAAATGGATTGGAAGACAAAATGGCAGCAGAGGAAAATGGCAAGAAGGACAAACTGAATAATGCAAAAAAGACCAGAGTTATCCCAGGATATCACCTGACACTTGGAATAGTCATTGCCATGCTGTCGCTGATAGTTCTGATCCCGCTGGCATCGGTGCTGGTGTCATCGCTCAAGCTCTCACCGGGTGAATTCTGGCATCTGCTTCTGAAGAAGAACGTGCTGAATGCATTCAAGACCAGCATAGGCTGTTCTTTCATAGCGGCGGTAGTCAACACGGTGTTTGGTCTGATAATAGCGTGGACACTGGTAAAGTACGATTTCCCCGGCAAGAAGATACTGGACGGATTCATAGAGCTTCCATTCTGTCTGCCAACGGCGGTTGCCGGTATCACACTGTCGAGACTGTACAGTGAGGACGGATTCCTTGGAAAGCCGCTTGCGGCTCTTGGAATAGATGTTGCATACACGAAGATCGGACTTACCATCGCCCTTGTATTTGTGGGGATACCATTTGTCATAAGGGCGGTGCAGCCGATACTTGAGAAGATGGACAACCAGTACGAGGAGGCGGCATACATGCTGGGGGCCACACCGAGAAGGACATTTTTCAAGGTTATTCTTCCGGAGCTCAGACCGGCGCTGCTTACAGGATTTGGGTTGGCATTTGCCAGAGGGATCGGAGAGTACGGCAGTGTCATCTACATATCAGGCAACAGCGCAAAGGAGCAGACGCAGGTCATATCATACGTGATCATGCAGAAGCTCAGCTACATAGACTATGCCAGCGCAACAGCGATAGCACTGGTGATGCTGGTAATATCATTTGTACTGTTATTTGCGATCAACATAGTACAGCTGAGGCAGTCGAGAAGGACAAACTTACTTTAATAAAAAGGAGGAGCCATGATGAGTGAGCAGGAAAAGCTGCAGCGCGGCAAGCGCAGGACAAAGATAATACTGATAACCGTGACGGTGCTTTTTATAGTGCTCATGCTGGTGGTCCCACTTATATCGGTGATAACAAGTGCGCTGAAGGAGGGCTTTAAGTTCTACCTGCAGTCCATCACGACAGAGTACGTGATAAGCGCGCTTGGAGTCACACTTATTGCCACAGTCATAGCTGTGGTGGTAAACACATTTTTCGGAATATGCGCGGCATGGCTGCTGACGAAGTTCTCGTTCAAAGGCAAGCAGGTGCTGGCGACATTGATAGACATTCCGTTTTCCATATCACCGGTCATCGTAGGACTTGCCTACCTCATGACATTTGGAAGACTTGGATGGACGTATCCGGCGATCAGATGGATCAACGATATGCTGGGAACAAATATCAGGATAACATTTGCGGTTCCGGGCGTTGTGCTGGCTACTATATTCGTGACATTCCCATTTGTGTCGAGGGAGCTTATCCCGGTGTTGAACGCCCAGGGCAAGGATGAGGAGGAGGCAGCGGCGCTCATGGGGGCGAAGGGCTTAACGATATTCAGAAGGATAACACTTCCCCAGATGAAATGGGGACTCATATACGGAATCATCCTCTGTACCGCCAGAGCACTTGGCGAGTTCGGTGCGGTAAATGCTTTGTCCAAGACAAGGGGCGGGACATTTACACTTCCGCTTGAGATTGATGCGCTGTACATGTCGGGAACGGAGGAATCCATCACAGCGGCATTTGCAGTATCATCCATACTGGTGATCATAGCGGTAATCATATTGTTCCTGAGAAATTTGCTTGAGTATAGAGCAAAAAGAAAGGGCGGTTATGAAAGAATCTCATAACTCTCATGCGAAAAACGACTTGCCGCTGAGCGGAGGCGAGGGCGACATTCGAGAAGTGTTAAGTGAGATAGTCTGCATATGGTATGACTTGCATGAGTTTCGAGATTTAGATTAAATGCGATAGAAAAAGAGAACAATAAGGAGGCTGACGACATGTACGTCGAGATGAAAAATATATATAAAAAATATGGAGACTTCCTGGCGTCCAACAATGTCAGCTTCGGAGTGGAGAAGGGCAAGCTGGTGGCACTTCTTGGACCGTCGGGAAGCGGAAAAACGACACTTCTCCGAATGATAGCCGGACTTGAAAATCCAAATTCCGGTGACATATACATAGACGGCAGGCGTGTAAATGATATACCAGCTGCGAAGAGAGGAATAGGATTTGTATTCCAGAATTATGCACTGTTCCGTTACATGACGGTATTTGACAATGTGGCATTTGGACTTGAACTCATGAAGGTTCCAAAGAAGGAGATCAAGAAGAGAGTTATGGAGCTTCTGGAGCTTACAGGGCTGTCGGGTATGGAGAAGAGATATCCGAATCAGCTCTCAGGCGGACAACGGCAGAGAGTGGCATTTGCCAGGGCGCTGGCACCGAATCCACAGGTGTTGCTGCTGGATGAGCCATTTGCCGCGATAGATGCAAAGGTCAGGACGGAGCTTAGAACCTGGCTCAAGGAGATGGTTGAAAAGCTTGGCATAACGAGCATATTTGTCACTCACGATCAGGATGAGGCTGTGGAGGTTGCGGATGAGATCATCATCACCAACCACGGACAGATAGAGCAGATGGGATCGCCGATGGAGATATACAAGACGCCGTCCACACCGTTTGTGGCACAGTTCATCGGAAGGTCAACTGTTGTGGAGGACTACGAGAAGCTCAAGGGTTTTGACAGGGTGCCGGGAGCGGACAGAGCGGTCATCAGACCGGAGTTCGTAAAGATATCCAAGAGCGGCAGGCTGGATCAGTACCAGAGTGCGGCGGAATCGGGAATAGTCAAGGATGTGCTGTTCCGCGGAAGCCATCTGGACGTCACAGTTGATGTCAACGGTGTGGAGATCGTAGCCGAGAGATCCATGGAGAAGGATGTCGTAAAGCCGGGGGAGCAGGTCCACGTTCTTATCTACAGGCTGTATGTATTTGATGAGAATCAGACATATCTGCTGGAGAACAAGGCAATGCAGGACAACGATGTATTCTACATTTAACATCAAAGGGGTCAGGCACTTTCTAAAAAGGGGTCAGGCACTTTGGGTGTATAAAATGGGAAACACCGCATTTTACCTCATATATAGAGGCGTTGGGGTCAGGCCCCTCCGTCCAGGACAAAAAGATTGGAGAGAAAATATGGGTATTGCAAACAGGAAAATACTTCATACGGACATTTTGATAATCGGTGGTGGTACGGCGGGCTGCTATGCAGCGCTGACTGTCAGAGAACATTCTGATTATTCCATCATCATTGCCGAGAAGGCAAATATAAAGAGAAGTGGATGTCTGGCGGCGGGTGTGAACGCCATCAACGCATACATAGTGAAGGGCAGAAAGCCTGAGGACTATGTGGATTACTGCAGGACTGATGCTGACGGGATCGTGAGAGAGGATCTTCTGCTGTCAATGTCACAGGGACTTAACCGTGTCACAGACAAGATGGAGAAGCTGGGACTGGTCATCCTCAAGGATGAGAATGGAGAGTATGTTGCAAGGGGCAACAGAAATATCAAGATAAATGGCGAGAACATGAAGCCGCTGCTGGCAAAGGCGGTGGAGGAGCTTGACAACTGTCAGATACTGAACAGAGTCAACATCACGGATTATATAGTTGAAAATAATCAGATCCTCGGGGCATTTGGATTCTCTATAGAGGATAATACAGCCTACGAGATCAGAGCAAAGAAAGTGCTCTGTGCTACAGGCGGTGCGGCGGGACTTTACAGACCGAACAATCCGGGATTTTCGAGACATAAGATGTGGTATCCACCGTTCAACACCGGAGCGGGATACGCAATGGGAATAAATGCCGGAGCGGAGATGACGACATTTGAGATGAGATTTATAGCACTCAGATGTAAGGACACCATAGCCCCAACTGGAACTATAGCCCAGGGTGTCGGCGCAAAGCAGGTCAACTCACTCGGCGAGGTATACGAGAACAAATACGGACTCACCACATCCCAGAGAGTGTACGGAACGGTGAGAGAGAATATAGAGGGAAGAGGTCCATGTTACCTGAGAACAGAGGGCATCACCTCTGAGCAGGATGACTCACTGAAGAGAGCATACCTCAACATGGCTCCGAGCCAGACTCTCAAATGGCTTGAGTCCGGCAAGAATCCGAGTGAGCAGAATGTGGAGATAGAGGGCACAGAGCCTTATATAGTCGGCGGCCACACGGCGAGCGGTTACTGGGTGGACAACGACAGAGAGTCCACAATACGCGGACTGTTCGCAGCCGGAGATGTGGCGGGCGGATGTCCACAGAAGTATGTGACCGGTGCGATGGTTGAGGGAGAGATAGCAGCCATTGCCATGGTAAAGCAGCTTGACGAGGGATATACAGAACCGGAGCTTGACGAGGAGACAGCATTTGACAGAAAGATAGAAGAGTATGACCATTTCCTCGACACAGACGAGAAGATGTTCACATACGAGGCGATAGAGGAAGCCATGCAGAAGGTCATGGACAACTACGCCGGAGGAATATCCACCCACTACCAGTTCAACGAGAAACAGCTTGAGCTGGCAAAGGAGAAGATAGAGCAGCTCCAGAAGCTTGTATGGCACATAAGTGCCCACGACATGCACGAGCTCATGTTTGTGTATGAGGTGAAGGAGAGACTCACAGTTGCACTCTCCGTAATCGCACACCTGAAGGACAGGAAGGAGACGAGATGGCACAGCTTTGCTGAGAACCTGGACTACCCGGAGAAGAGTAAAGACTGGGAGATATTTGTCAACTCAAAGATGGTGGACGGCGAGCTTAAGATGATACACAGAGAGCTGGTTAATTTGTGCCAGATTCCCGCAGGAAATATGGCATACAGCGTCAGCCCCTCGCCGGAGGCGACTTCAAATGGGCTGATGTTCCAAGGAAAGGGGGATGCATATGAGCATAGTGATAAATAAAGAGCTTTGCAAAAACTGTGGCAAATGTGCAAATGTCTGCCCGGGTTCCCTCATAAAGAGAGATGAGGATGGACAGATATTCATGAAATACCCAAAGGATTGCTGGGGATGCTCATCCTGTATCAAGGAGTGTGCATTTGACGCCATTTCACTGTATCTCGGAGCAGACATCGGCGGAATGGGAAGCCAGATGTCGGTGGAGAACAAGGGAGATCTGCTTCTGTGGAATATCCGAAAGATGGATGGCACCACAGACCAGATCGTGATAGACAAGAAGGAAGCTAATAAATATTAAAAAGAAGAAAGGTTGGTATAGATATGGGTACATTATCACATCTTGACGAACTGGAGGCAGAGGCGATATACATCATCCGCGAAGTTGCTGCGGAGTGTGAGAAGCCTGTTATGCTTTACTCAATAGGAAAGGACAGCTCAGTAATGCTGCATCTGGCACTCAAGGCATTCTATCCTGAGAAGCCGCCATTTCCGTTTTTACATGTAAATACAACATGGAAGTTCAAGGAAATGATCGAGTTCAGAGACAAGACAGCGAAGAAATATGGACTTGACATGATCGAGTACATCAACGAGGAGGGTGTCAAGAAGGGCATCAACCCATTTGACCACGGCTCAGCATACACAGATATCATGAAGACACAGGCGCTCAAGCAGGCGCTTGACAAATACGGCTTCACCGCAGCATTTGGCGGCGGACGCAGAGACGAGGAGAAGTCCCGTGCGAAGGAGAGGATCCTCTCATTCAGAAATGCACAGCATGCATGGGATCCAAAGAACCAGAGACCGGAGATGTGGAAGCTGTTCAACACCAAGATCCAGAAGGGCGAGGAGGTCAGAGTGTTCCCACTTTCCAACTGGACTGAGGCTGATATATGGGAGTACATAGAGCGTGAGAACATAGAGATCCCATCGCTGTACTTTGCAAAGGAGAGACCTGTTGTATACCGTGACGGAAATATCATCATGGTCGATGATGACAGAATGAAACTCAGACCTGGTGAGAAGATAGAGATGAAGAGTGTTCGTTTCAGAACTCTCGGATGTTATCCACTGACAGGCGGCGTGGAGTCCACAGCGGACACACTCCCTGAGATTATCGAGGAGACACTCAGTGCGGTATCCTCAGAGAGAACCACCAGAGTTATTGACAACGAGGCAGCAGGCAGCATGGAGCGTAGAAAGAGGGAGGGATACTTCTAAGATGAGCGGATTACTTAAATTTATAACATGCGGAAGTGTAGATGACGGAAAGTCAACACTTATAGGACATATATTATATGATTCAAAGCTTTTATATGCAGATCAGGAGAAGGCTCTGGAGCTTGATTCCAAGGTAGGAAGCCGCGGCGGTGCCATCGACTATTCACTTCTTCTGGACGGACTGATGGCAGAGCGTGAGCAGGGTATTACCATCGATGTTGCATACAGATATTTTACAACAGACAAGAGAAGTTTCATCGTGGCGGATACACCGGGTCATGAGGAGTACACAAGAAATATGGCGGTTGGAGCATCATTTGCCGACCTGGCAGTCATCCTCATTGATGCAAAGCAGGGCGTACTAGTGCAGACCAGAAGACATGCAAGGATCTGCGCACTGATGGGAATCAGATACTTTGTATTTGCGGTAAATAAGATGGATCTTGTCGGATACGATGAGAAGCGTTTCAACGAGATAGTTGAGCAGATAAATGAGCTGTCATCAGAGATTGGCCTGCCAAATATCACGATCATCCCAGTGTCAGCTACAGAGGGTGACAACGTGACAAAGAAGTCAGAGAACATTCCTTGGTATGAGGGACCAGCACTCCTTACATACCTTGAGGATATAGATATCGCAGAGGATAATACTGAGGCAGGATTCTATATGCCTGTTCAGAGAGTGTGCCGTCCTGACCACACATTCAGAGGTTTCCAGGGGCAGATCGAGGACGGTGAGATCCACGTTGGAGACGAGATCAACACACTTCCAAGCAACGAGACCGCAAAGGTCAAGAGCATCCATGTTGGATTTGACACAGTGGACTCAGCACAGAAGGGACAGCCTGTAACAATACAGCTTGACCGTGAGGTTGATGTGTCAAGAGGATGTGTGCTCACAGTTGATTCAGGTGCAAAGGTTGCATCTTCAATCACTGCAACACTTCTCTGGATGGATGACGATGAGCTGTACAATGGCAAGAACTTCTTCGTGAAGCTCGGAACAAAAATGATCCCTGGTACAGTTACACATATCGATTACACCATAGATGTAAATACAGGTGAGCAGAAATCAGCGGACACCCTTTCCAAGAATGGTATCGCAGTCTGCAGGATCGCATTTGCCGACAGGATCGTGGTAGACGAGTTCAAGAAGCACAAGACTCTCGGAGAACTCATACTCATCGATCGTGTAACAGACATGACAAGTGCCTGCGGTGTTGTCGAGGAGGTTCACACTGAGGAGACCGGACTTTACGAGGGACGCATAGACAGAAATGTGCGTGCAGCGGTCAAGGGACAGAAGGCTGTCATAGTTCCATTTGCAGCAGGCAATGTCACAAGAGATTTCGTTGAGTCGGTGGAGAAGAAGCTCAGCATCGACGGACGTCACACATACCTGTATGCTCCAGATATCCGCGAGGATGTAAATGCTGTATTAAAGCATCTTCATCATGCAGGAATCATCGTACTTCTCTTCGCAAGCGAGCAGCAGATCGCAGGAATAAAGGTAGAAGGCGCCAAGATCTACAGTGGCGACTGGAATGCTGACGGCGAGCTTGACGCAGACGAGATAGCAGACGAGATCCGCAAGGAGTCTGTATACGACGCAGCCCAGGTTCACGATGGAAATTACATCTAGTGGGGACGTTCCTTTTGTACCGAAGAGTGTCCCCTGTCACGTTATGCTCCCCTCGCCGCTAACGCGGCCCTGAGGATGGACGTGAGCGGTGCATTTGTTATGGGACTTGTGGGATGTGGAGGTATGGACTCGTCAGACAAGTCTGCAGACAGTAAAGAGAATAACAACAGTGAGGCATTCGTAACAGACAGTGCAGAGATCACGGTGGACGATGTGAGAAATCATGCAGAGACACCTGCGTCAGACTTTGAATATATAGATAATGGTGATAGTGTATCCATAAAGGCATATAATGGAAGTGATCCGATAGTTGTCATACCGGAGCAGATAGACGGAAAGGATGTTATATCCATAATTAACGGGCCTTTTAGCAATGACAGTTTAAAATATGTAGACCTGGGCTACAATCTTAAAGAATTTGATGATGCTTATTTTTCGGATACATTAGAAGTGATTCATCTTCCAGCAGGGGTAGAGAATCTCGATAAGGTAGTCTTCTTTGGCGAAGATACCTTGACAATTGTTGGCAAAGCTGGTTCGTTTGCAGAAACATTTGCAAAGGAAGAGGGAATAAAATTCGAGGCGGAATGATAAAGGCTGTGTGAAAGAGGCAGGACGAGAAAGTCCTGTCTTTTTTATGTGTAAATAAACGACATAGACATAAAAGTTGACATAATCAGGCAAAGTGTATAACCTTATATACATAAAGAAAATGATATTATGTCGAAAGAGTCTGAGGAAAATTATGAGTTCTACAGTAAAACAAAATAAATATGAAATTGATATGTGCAACGGGACGATCATGGACAAGCTGATCTCGTTTTCGTTACCGCTTATGTTGTCAGGAATTTTGCAGCTGATGTTCAACGCAGTGGATATCATCGTTGTCGGAAGATTCAGTGGAAGTCAGGCTCTGGCGGCGGTCGGTTCAACCACGGCACTTATCAATGTATTCACCAACTTGTTCATAGGTATATCCCTTGGGGCAAATGTGCTTGCGGCAAGATTTTATGCCGCAGGAAAAGATAAAGAAATGTCAGAGACAGTACATACCGCGATCATGTTAGCGCTGATCAGCGGTATTATTATGGCCTTTGTCGGGTGGGTTTGCGCAAAACCGGCGCTTGAGCTTATGGATACTCCTGGGGACGTCATCGGACTTTCTTCTTTATATATGCGGATTTACTTTCTGGGAATGCCGTTTTTTATGCTGTACAATTACGGCGCTGCCATACTCAGAGCGGTGGGAGATACAAAGAGGCCGCTCCTTTTCCTGGTTATTTCAGGAATTGCAAATACAGGTCTAAACCTGTGTTTTGTGATCATTTTCAAGCTTGGAGTTGCCGGTGTGGCAATCGGAACTGTTATCTCACAGCTGATATCCTGCGTGCTTGTGCTCCGCTGTCTGTATATGTCGGAGACAAGCTATCAGCTTAGATTTTCAAAGCTTACCATCAAGGGGGCATATGTAAAGCAGATCTTTTCGGTCGGAGTTCCGGCGGGAATTCAGAGCACAGTCATCAACTTTTCAAATGTGCTGCTTCAGTCGTCGGTCAACTCATTTGGCTCGGTTGCCATGGCGGGCTACACGGCGGCAAATAATATATTTGGCTTTCTGTATGTGACGGTGAATGCTGTAACGCAGGCGTGCATGAGTTTTACGAGCCAGAACTACGGTGTCGGCAAATGGAAACGTATGGAGAGAGTACTGATCGACTGCCTGATATTGTCATTTGCGGCAATGATGGTTCTGGGCAATGGAGCGTATTTCTTTGGTCCGCAGCTGCTGCACATATATACGAGCAGCGAAGCGGTTATAAAGTGCGGAATGGAAATTCTGCTATATACGACAGTCACATATTTCCTGTGTGGATTTATGGATCTGTTTCCTGGTGCGCTTCGAGGGATGGGACATTCCGGAGTTCCGATGCTCCTCTCGATCATAGGAACGGTGGGAACCAGAATCGTGTGGATATATTGGATTTTTCCGAGACACCGATCCCTGGCGGTTCTGTTCATCTCATATCCGGCATCCTGGATCATAACCCTCGCTATGCAGATAGTATGTTATTTCTATGTGAGGAATATGCTGTATAAGAAAATTGCAAATAAGAAATGAGTGAAAACGTATGGGGAAGCTGCCAGAGAAAAGGGGCTGATCCATACGTTTTTTATTTGCTGTTGTTTAAGAAGATAGAAATGTCGTATAAGAATAGGCTCATCTGACTTGTGATATAAAGTAAATAAAAATTGACATAATCCATCAAAATGAATAATATTATTTACATAAGGAGATGATATTATGCCAAAAAAGTCATTGGTATTATTGCCGGAGACAGAGAGAATACTAGAACAGATGGGACAGCAGATAAAGTATGCCAGACTTAGAAGAAAGCTGCCTGCAGAGCTTGTTGCTGAGCGGGCGGGTATCAGCAGAGCGACATTGGTGTCTATAGAAAAAGGTGCATCTTCGGTGGCAATTGGATGCTATGCAGCCGTGTTACATGCGCTTAACTATATGGATAAGGATCTGTTGCTAGTTGCAAAGGATGATGAACTTGGAAGAAAATTGCAGGATTTGGATCTGCATGTGAAGAAACGGGTGTCGAGGAAATGAATTAAAATAAGCCATGCCATCCCCTTGCCACTAACGTGGCTCGTGAGGAGGGGCTGCATGAACGAAGTTCATATTTAATCAGCCCCGACGACCTGCCGCCGAGCGAAGGCGAGGGGGCGACACTAGAGGATGGCATGCGCCGTGGATACCGCACGGAATTATAAAATAAGCAATGCACCCCTCGCTGCTAACGCAGCTCGTGGAATGGCATACGCCATATAGATAACAAAAAAACACCAGTTGATTGTGAGCAAGCTCCCGATGACTACCACTACAAAATAAGCAATGCTCCCCTCGCCGCTAACGCAGCTCGTGGAATGGCATACGCCATATACAAGACAAAAAAATATCTCCTGATCGTGAGCAAGCTCCCGTCAGGAGATATTTTTTGTCTTGTGCATTGCTTATTTTATAATTCCTATTGACATAGTAGGGTATAAGAGCTATAATCCTATCATGTTCGTAGGAATTATAGGATTTATTATTTAGTGAGGCATTGAAGATCATGAGATTTAACACAGCATTATTACACAGCGCAAAGCTTGGTGATGAGAATACAGGCGCCACACTTACACCGATCTATCAATCCAGTGCATTCTATCAGCCTTCAGCGGAGCAGCATGAGAAGCTCTTCCACAACAAGGCGACGGGTTATTCTTATACGAGGATCAACAACCCGACGATAGCTGCATTTGAGGAGAGAATGACGAATCTTGAAAAGGGAGTAGGTTCGGTAGCGTGTTCTTCTGGAATGGCGGCACTCACAAATGCACTCTTAAATATAGTAGGAGCTGGCGGAGAGATAGTCTCCAGCACAGGACTCTACGGTGGAACGATAGATCTGTTCCATGATTTGGAGGCATTTGGAATCAAGACGACATTTGTGGAGATATCGGATAAGGATGCGGTCGAGGCAGCGATAAATGAGAATACCAGAGTGATATTTGCTGAGACGATCGGCAATCCGAAGCTGGATGTGGTGGATATAAAGGCTCTTGCAGAGCTGTCACATTCACACAGACTTCCTCTTCTGATAGACAACACGGTTGCCACAGCATACCTGGTAACACCGCTTACACTTGGAGCGGACATAGTCATCAATTCCACATCCAAGTACATCAATGGCAACAGCGATGCCATAAGCGGAGTCATCACCGACAGCGGTAATTTCAAATGGGACGCAGAGCGTTATCCGCTTCTGCAGCAGTACAAGATGTTCGGAAAGTTCGCCTACATAGCAAAGCTCAGGAACGGACTTTTTAGAAATACAGGAGCCTGCATAGCTCCGCAGACGGCATTTTACAATATGCTGGGTATGGAGACATTGGGGCTTCGAATGGAGCGATGCTCACACAACGCACTTGCCCTTGCACAGTTCCTGGAAAGTCAGGAGGGTGTAAAGGTCAACTATCCGGGACTTGAATCCAGTCCTTGGCATGACATCGCAAATGAACAGCTCCACGGTGGTTATGGTGCCATAATCACCATCAGAGTCGGCAGCAAGGAGAAGGCATTTGCGGTGATGAACAAGCTCACAATACCGCAGATAGTGTCGAACATAGGAGACACAAAGACGCTCATCGTGCATCCTGAATCAACACTGAATGCGCACAGCACAGAGCAGGAGAAGCTTGACGCCAACGTATATGATGATATGATTCGTATTAGTGTCGGAATCGAGGACGTGGAGGATCTGATAGAAGATTTTCAGAAGGCCCTTGCCGACTAATACACAAATGATTTGGAGGAACTACATATGGCAGTAGATTACGCAGCTCTGAAAAAGGGCGGATTCATGAGACAGAAGCAGAAGAATAACTTTTCTCTGAGACTTCAGGTGGTGGGAGGAAATCTTACCGCAGAGAATCTCAAGAAGATAGCAGAGGTTGCCGAGAAATACGGAGATGGACATGTACATCTCACATCGAGACAGAGCGTCGAGATCCCATTTGTTAAGCTTGACGATGTGGAAGAGGTAAAGGAAGAACTGGCAAAGGGAGGCTGTAAGCCGGGTGTGTGTGGCCCGAGAGTAAGAACAGTCACAGCGTGCCAGGGAAATCAGATCTGTCCGAGCGGCAATATAGACACTTATGACATAGCCAAGAAGCTTGATGCGAGATATTACGCAAGGGAGCTTCCGCACAAGTTCAAGTTCGGTGTCACAGGATGCCAGAACAACTGTCTGAAGGCAGAGGAGAATGACGTGGGAATCAAGGGCGCAATGGTAGTTGAGTGGGATGAGCCATCATGCATCATGTGTGGCGTGTGCGTCAAGGCGTGTCGTGAGGGCGCGATCACCATGGAGGACGGCAAGATCATCCTCGACACAGACAAATGTAACTACTGCGGTCGATGCGCAAAGGCATGTCCTACAGATGCATGGAAGGGCGAGACAGGATACCTTGTCTCATTCGGAGGATTATTTGGAAATACGATCCACCGCGGCGAGGAGTTACTTCCGGTTGTTACATCTGAGGAGCAGCTTTTCCGTATCACAGATGCGGCAATACAGTTCTTTGCAGACAATGCAAAGCCAAGCGAGCGTTTCCAGTTCACCCTGGAGCGTGTGGGCTTAGACAAATTCAAAGAAGTATTAAAGGAGGCTTACAATGGCTGATTACGAAATTGATGACAGAGTAGATATAACTGATGTGGTGTGCCCGATGACATTTGTCAAGGCGAAGGTAGCCATGGAGGAGCTTGAGATAGGACAGGTGCTTGCGGTTACCATGAACGACGGCGAGCCTGTACAGAACGTACCAAGAAGCTTCAAAGAGGAAGGACAGCAGATCCTGAAGCTCATCGACAACGAGAATGGCACTTATGATCTTATAGTTAAAAAACTGGGGGATTGATCAGGAAAGGAGAAAATGAATGGCAGTAAGAGTCAGTGCAGAGGATTTCGATGCGAAGGTTCTTCAGTCGGAGCTTCCGGTCATCGTGGAATTCTATTCGGACAGCTGCATACCATGCAAGCAGCTCTCACCTATCCTTGGCGGCATCGAGGATGACTACGAGGACAAGGTAAATGTATACAAGGTAAATGTAAACTTCGACGCAGAGCTTGCTGAGAAGTACGCAGTAATGGCATCGCCAACCATACTCTTCTTCAAGGGAGGCGAGGAGGTTTCCCGCATCCGAGGTCTTGTGAAGAGAAATGCGCTGGAGGAGGAAGTTGGCAAATTATTGTAGAAATTCATTGTTAAAGTGACACGATGGAGTATTTGACTATAGTCAATAACACATCAGCGCACACAAGAATGAAACTATATAATTAAAATTATAAAGTATATAATCACATTTTATGCAGTCTGGCAATCCCGGACAGGCAAATGAATCGTCAGGAGGAAGGAAAAATGACAGTCACAATAGCAGGAAAGAAGAAAGAGATAGCAGAGAAGACAACAATAGCTCAGATAATCGTGTCAGAGAACGTTGAGAATCCGGACTATGTCACAGTAACAGTCAATGATGAGTTTGTTGACTCAGATGCATTTGCAACAACAGAGCTCAAGGACGGCGATACAGTAGAGTTCCTCTACTTCATGGGAGGTGGCAGCTTCTAATGGCATTCACAAACGAACAGATGGAGCGTTACTCACGTCACATCATCCTTCAGGAAGTTGGCGTGAAGGGACAGAAGAAATTGTTAAATGGCAAGGTGCTGATCATCGGTGCAGGTGGACTGGGAGCGCCAGCCGCTATGTACCTGGCAGCAGCCGGAGTTGGTACGATCGGTATCGTTGATGCCGACGAGGTAGATCTGTCAAATCTTCAGAGGCAGATCATCCACGGAACAGCAGATGTGGGTAAGGCAAAGGTCAAATCCGCAAAGGAGACCATGAACGCCATGAACCCTGATGTAAATGTAATCACATACAGAGAGTTCGTTACATCAGAGAACGTAATGGATCTCATCAAGGACTATGATTTCATTATTGATGGAACAGACAACTTCCCTGCAAAGTTCCTTATCAACGATGCCTGTGTTATGGCCAAGAAACCATTTTCACATGCAGGAATCATCAGATTCAAGGGTCAGCTTATGACATATGTTCCAGATGAGGGACCATGCTACAGATGTGTATTCAAGGATCCACCTCCAAAGGATGCAGTTCCTACATGTAAGCAGGCCGGAGTCATCGGAGCAATGGGCGGTGTCATCGGAAGCCTTCAGGCTATGGAGGCGATCAAATATCTCATCGGAGTTGGCGATCTTCTGACAGGAAGACTCCTTACATTTGACGCACTTAAGATGGAATTCCACACAGTAAAGCTCCCTCACAAGAAGGGCTGTGGATGTGCTGTATGTGGACCAAATCCAACCATCACCAAGCTCATCGACTACGAGCAGGTGGAGTGCGACGGAAAATAATTTTCATAAGGAGGACCCGCTTGCGGGAGATTCCTTATGAAGCACGCAGACGCCGCGCGAAGCGCCTTTTCATGCGTCTGCTCAATGCTTGATAATAAGGAGGATATGAAGTAAGATGTTGTACATGACAAAGTCTGATTACGAGAAGATACTTGCACACTGCAAGGAAGGCCTTCCAAATGAGTCCTGTGGTCTGATCGGCGGTGTCAGAGAGGGAGACAAGAAGTACATCAGGAAGGTGTATCTCCTGACAAATATTGACGCCAGCAACGAGCATTTTTCCATGGACCCGAGAGAGCAGCTTGCGGCAGTTAAGGATATGCGTGCAAATGGATATGAGCTTCTTGGCAACTTCCATTCCCATCCAGAGTCTCCATCCAGACCTTCGGAGGAGGATAAGAGACTTGCATATGATTCCAAGGTGAATTATCTGATTCTCTCCCTCATGGAGATAGACAATCCGGTACTCAAGGCCTTCAACATAGATGAGGAAAAGAATGTGACGATAGAGGAGCTTGTTATAGAATCATGATAGATAGCAGGCATTTGAAAGAACAGGGCGGGCTTTGATACCCGCCCTTGTTCTTTACGATGGCAGTGTGCCAAGGTTCATGTTTGTGTAATTTGTGTCAACGATTTACAAAGATTGCGACTGTGTCATAAATTTTATTTGGAGTTACTGAAGAGATGTTTTGCATAAGTATAAACCATAAGAATACACCGGCCGATGTCAGGGAGAGATTTGCATTTACGACAAAAGGACAGAGACAGTTCACCGAGCGGCTAAAGGCTGAGGTGGGTGGATGTGTCGTGTTGTCGACCTGCAACAGGATGGAGATATACTTTACGGATAGATGTGAGCCATGTGGGTCTGTTATAACAGAAAAAATGAGCAGCGGTGAAGCTTCCGTTGGGCGAGGTGGCCTGCTTGAACAGATAGAAATGCTTCTGGCTAATGATAGGGATGTCCCCGTCAGCCTCATAAGAAAATACAGCATGAATTATGAGGGGTTCCAGTGTACGCTTCATCTGTGCAGAGTGGCGTGTGGCATGGATTCCATGGTGCTCGGCGAGGTGGAGATCATACATCAGGTGAAGAGCGCATATCTTGTGGCAAAGGAGATTGGAGCCTGTGACGGCGAGCTGAATATAGCATTTCAGGGAGCACTTGCGGCGGCAAAGGCGGTGGCAACGGAGAGTGATGCCACGAGACTTCCGGTATCCGTCGGAACTTTGTCAGCCCGGGAGGCAGTAAGCTTTATAAGAAATGGCGGGACTGAGAACACGTGCAGAGATGTGCGAAGAGATGAGGCAGACTGTAAAAGTGCTTTGGGTGACCATGGAGAAATTGTAAATGCCGAAACTGCAAGGGCCGGCTATGGTGATGGGGTATATGCTGAAAATACCTGCACCGGTAATATTCTTGTCGTAGGAGCCACAGGCAAGATAGGCAGTATAGTTGTCAAGGATATCGCAGATCTTGCGCCGGACATAGAGATAACAGGCACAAGCAGAAGCCACCAGAGTGCAGATGGCATATTTGGAAGGCATCAGCAGATCAGGATAGAGGACTACAGCAGAAGATATGAGCTGGCAGCATGGGCGGATGTCATCATAAGTGCAACGGCAAGTCCTCATTACACATTTGTCAGAGATGAGCTGGCAGAAGCTGTGAAAATGCAGCATAAGAGAAGATTGTTCCTGGATCTGGCAATGCCAAAGGACGTTGATCCTGCGGTCTCAGATGTGGACGGATGTGTGCTGCGTGACATAGACTACATCAGAACACTCTCCAGAGAGAACAATGAAAGCAGGGCAAAAACAATCACAGAGATGGAGCCGTGGCTCATATCACAGGTTGACGAGATCATGAAGAACATAGCATTTTCAAGGTTCAACAGGGAGCACGGAGATGTCATGGCGCAGCTTAAGACAACAGACGGAGCAAAGCTTGTATACAAACTTAAAGGGCAGCTTGAATATGAGGCATTTGAGAAAATGCTGGACAGTATTCTGGCTGCTGGATGCGAGAACTGAATATTGTTTATTTGCCTGAAGTTATGAAGTGTTATCGGCTGATGAGAGCCTTGTCAGATGTCAAATATTTTGAACAGCTTTTGAGTGATTTTATGAGAGATTCAATAATAGAGATTAGAGGTAGTGATGTCATATTTCCCATTTATGATCGAACTGAATAATGAGCGATGCCTGATTGCCGGCGGAGGAACGGTTGCATACAGAAAGGCGTGCAGCATGCTGGAATTTGGCGCGGTGGTTACTGTGGTGTCACCGGAGTTCTGTCCGGAGCTTTTAGAACTGGCGGAGCAGATGAATACGCCAGACAAGTATTGTGCGGCGACAGGCGATGATCGAAAGGATGTAACGAAAGGTGTTTGCAAAACAGATGTGGTGGCAAGTGTTTGCAAAACGGATGTAACGACAGGTGTTTGCAAAAAATGTGTAGAAATACAGAGAATGGAACAGGATAATTGTGGAGCTGGAGATAATTTGGCGGATTATCCTGGACACTTAACACTTATAAAAAGATGTGTACAGCCTCAGGATATAGACGATGCATTTGTCGTCATAATGGCGACGGATGATGAGAAGGTCAACCACGACATGGCTGAGCTCTGCAGGCAGCAGCGCATACTGGTAAATGTAGTGGATGTGAAATCGGATTGTGGATTCTACTTTCCGGCGATCATTAAGGATAAAGAGGTCGTGATAAGCGTTTCCACCGGAGGACAGAGTCCGGTGCTTGCGGGAACGATCAAGAGAAATATAGAGAGCCATTTAGGCAGGAGTTATGGCGACATAGCGGAGCGGATGGGTGAGCTCCGGGAGCAGATCAAAGCACAGATAGACGGCGAGGAAGAGCGAAAGAAAGCATTTCAGCAAATGGTTAGGAGTCTGTTAGATGAGAGTTGAGAATGAACAGAGAATAGACAAATTGGATAATGGTGAATGTGCGGCGGTTGATTCAGCAGGTGGCTTTCACCGTGACAATGTGTATGATGAAGGCTGTAGTTTGAAGAATACTGTCAAGGTCGGAACCCGCGGCAGCAAGCTTGCTCTTGCTCAGACTGAACTGGTGATAAAGGCACTCAGGGAGAGATTTCCCCAGGTTGATTTTCAGATGGTTACAATGAGCACCCGGGGGGATCGGGATACCAGCAGAGCGCTTCTGGAATTCGGAGGCAAGGCGGTATTTGTCGAGGAGTTCGAGGAAGCTATACTTAAAGGTGACATAGACATAGCGGTACACAGTGCCAAGGATATGCCGATGGAGATCATGGAAGGTCTTACGATATCGGGTACACTTCCGAGGGCATGTCCGCAGGACGTTCTCATATATAAGAGTGGCAGGTCATTTGACAGAAACGACAGTTTCGTGGTGGGAACCAGCAGCCTGAGACGGCAGTACCAGATAAGAGACATGTATCCAAATGCGGTGTGCAAGAACCTGAGAGGAAATGTCGGCACCCGCATACAGAAGCTGGAGGACGGCGAATATGATGCTATCATACTTGCGGCGGCAGGCCTTGAGCGGCTGGGTATCATCGATGGCAGCGCAGAATGTTTGGAAGTGCATAAAGATGAACTTACATTTCGATATCTCAGCACGGAGTCAATGCTCCCGGCAGCGTGCCAGGGAATCATAGCGATAGAGACACGAACATCTGGCGAAGCATGCGATATGGTAAGAGAGATAAATGACACAGAGGCATACACACAGCTCATATGCGAGCGTGCAGTCTTAAGCCGCCTGAACGCCGGCTGTCACGAACCGATAGGCGTGTACTCAGAACTTTATGGCGACCACATGAAGCTAAGCCTGATGAAAGCAGATGCGGCTTCATCGGACAAAGAGAAAGATGAAGAAATCCAGATACACAGAAAGACGGTAGAGGGAAACACCGCAGACTGGGAACAGCTGGTAGAGGCGTTGATAAAGTAGGTTATAGCATAACAGATATGTTTCAATTTCAAGAAAAGAAAAATGTTATGAAGCAGTGTATTTTGAAGATAAGTAGAAAAGTAAATTTTATCGATATGTAAGCTGGGTGTGCTGGATTTGTGCCTGCGGGGCGGGTAGCACAATGCGATTGAATCTTGTCGCTCCTTGCCGAACGGGATGGGAAGCACGCTGATGCGTGCGCAGGTCATCAAACTCCGTTTGACGACATTCCCCAAACGCCCTTATCGGAGGCGGGAGTGAGTGCAAATGTTGTGTCAAGTTTTCTGTGAAAACTTGACATGTAGCGTCAGCCATTCGCCGAAGGCGACTTATAATGGGTTGATGTTCAATGTAGGAGCAAGACAAGGTGACTGAGCTGTGCGTAGCCGAGAGACACCCATCCAACTCACACGGCGAATGGAGAGCAAAAAAATGGTATATTTGATAGGCGCAGGCCCTGGCGATCCGGGACTTATCACGGTGAAGGGCCTGGAATTCATAAAACAATGCGATACAATCATATATGACAGACTCGGAACCTATCAGCTTCTGGAGATGGTGAAGCCGGACTGCCGCAGGATATACGTGGGCAAGCAGGCGGGCAGCCATTACAAGAAGCAGACTGAGATAAACGAGATACTTGTTGAGGAAGGCCGCAAAGGAAACATGGTGGTGCGCCTCAAAGGCGGCGATCCATTTGTATTCGGAAGAGGTGGCGAGGAAGTGACCGCACTTCTCGAAGCGGGAATCCCGTTTCAGGTGATACCGGGAATAACGTCCGCTGTGGCGGTGCCGGAGGTGTGCGGAATACCGGTGACACACCGCGGAACGAGCAGAAGCTTTCATGTGATAACAGGACACAAGCGGGCAGATGGTAAGGTGGAGAGTTCAAAAGAAAATGAATTTTCAAAACATCTGAAGCCTGCAGAAAATTTAGAATTTACAGGTGGAAACAAGTTTGATGAAGGTGGTTTAGATGACTATGATTACATCAGAAATCAGGAAGGGACAAGCGTGTTCCTGATGGGGCTGAACAGACTGCCGCAGATTATGGAGAGACTTGTACAGACCGGTGCGGAGGAGAATACTCCGGTCGCGGTCATTTCCAAAGGAACCATGCCGGGACAGAGGATAGTCCGTGGTGACATACAGTCCATTGCGGACAAGGTAACCGAGGCAAAGCTGGAATCCCCCGCAATCATAGTCGTTGGCGAAAATGCAGCGTTGGATTTTACTGCACCGAACAGAGGTCCACTCCAGAATGTCCACGTTGGACTTGTTGGAACGCCAAAGCTCCGCGAGAAGATGAGAGTTGCCATAGATGCACTTGGCGGTCAGTCCTACAGCATAGTGGATATGAGTGTGGAGCAGACAGAGGAGAAGAACAGGCTGCGCGTGGCTCTGGAACATATAGAAGATTACAGCTGGCTGGCATTTACCAGTCAGAACACCATAACCCTGTTTTTCAAATGGCTCAGGGAGTGGAACATAGATGTCAGAAAACTGGCTCATTTGAAACTTGCAGTGGTTGGAGCCGGAACAAGGGATGCGTTAAAATCCGAAGGTTACATAGCGGACTATGTGCCGGACGAGTACACCACAAGTGCCCTTGCCAGAGGGCTTGCAAATGTGATGAAGGACGGGGAGAGGCTTCTCCTTCCGAGGGCAGTCCAGGGCAGCGAGACGATGCTTGATATACTTGATCAGGGCGGTGTGGCATATGATGAGATTCCGGTTTATGATGTGGTTGGACGCAGGATGGAGAGCATACAGTATCTGAATGATCTGGATGTGATAGCATTTGTCAGCGCGTCAGGTGTCAGGGGATTTCTGGACGTTCTTGATGCAGAAAAAAACAGAATTGATATGGAGCATACATCCAACGATACTGATTCATGTGGGAATCATACGGACAATACAGACAGCAGTTTAAAAATACGTGATATAATGGAAAATATTCATATAGCGGCACTTGGAAATGTGACTGAGAAGGCTTTGGAGAAGGCTGGTTATCATGCGGATATAGTTCCAGAGGTTGGTGATATCGAGCATCTTATATCAGCCATTGGTGAATTCTATACCTGTAATTAGGCTTGTCAGGCCCCACAGTGGGGGTCACACAGAGGGGGTCAGGCCCCTTTGAATTAAAAGGGACTTGCCATTCCGGATCAAAGGGGTCAGGCACCTTCGCCCCGGTCGATATAAAAAGGTAGGAAAATCAACAAAAAAATTCAAAAGGGGTCAGGCCCCTTTGGTACAGGGCTCTCCGGTAGAGAAATGTAGGGAGTGCTTTATAATTGGGACAGATAATATGTATGTAGAGAAAAGAGGCAATAATATGATAAGACTCAGGAGACTTCGCGGCAGCGAGGCTATCAGAAATATGGTCAGAGAGAACAGAGTACATAAGGAGGATCTTGTATATCCGATGTTTGTGGCGGAGGGCACAGGAATCAAGAACCCGGTAGATTCCATGCCGGGAATATACCAATATTCACTCGACACATTTGAGGAGGAGCTTCATAGAGTGGCTGACGCTGGTATCAGTGCCGTTCTGTTGTTCGGCATACCGGCTCACAAGGATGAGGTGGGCAGTAGCGCGTACGACGACCAGGGAATCATGCAGAAAGCGGTCAGGAGGATAAAAGAGCTGTATCCGGACATGATAGTCATAGCTGACATTTGTCTGTGTGAGTATACATCACACGGTCACTGCGGAATTATCCATGAGGGAAAGATTCTCAACGATGAGACTCTTCCATATCTGGGTAAGATGGCGGTATCCCTTGCAAAGGCCGGCGCAGACATGGTGGCTCCGTCGGATATGATGGATGGACACACCGCTTACATCAGAAAGGCACTTGACGACAACGGGCTGACGGATGTACTGATCATGGGTTACAGTGCGAAATTTGCATCTGGTTACTATGCACCATTTCGCGATGCGGCACATTCTGCACCACAGTTTGGAGACAGAAGGACATACCAGATGGATCCCGCAAATGGCAGGGAGGCTCTGAGAGAGTGCGAGGCGGATATCGCCGAGGGAGCAGACATAATCATGGTTAAGCCGGCACTTGCTTATCTGGATGTAGTCAAGGATGTGAGAAACCACACGGACTATCCGATAGCGGTGTACAATGTCAGCGGCGAGTACTCCATGGTCAAGGCAGCTGCGGCAAATGGCTGGATAGATGAGAAGAGAATCGTAATGGAAAACATGACAGCCATGAAGCGTGCTGGAGCAGGAATCATCATAACCTATCACGCCATAGACGTGGCACACTGGCTTGAGTCGGAATCAATATGACGGAGTCATATTTCGGAATGATTCCGACGATCTGCCCCACTCGACGGAGGAGAGAGGGGCGTTACCAAATAGTCGGAATCAATATGACGGAGTCATATTTCGGAATGATTCCGACGATCTGCCCCACTCGACGGAGGAGAGAGGGGCGTTACCAAAGATGAGGAGAATGCGATATCAACACTTAAAAGAAGATAGAGCTGAGTAGGACAATAGTTGCTATGTATAACGAGGTGTTTTTATCTATTTGGAATATAAAATAGAAAAAGATACAAAATTTTCGCAAAAGTCCTTGATTCGAGTCAAAAGATACACGAATTGTAAAATCTTGTATATTTTGAGAAAAATTCCTCTGAAAAGATACAATATTGTATCTAAACGGTTAAAATAACATAGCTTTGCGAAAACAAAAGAGAATCAAAAAGACAACAACAATAAAAGTAAAACAAAAGAAACTACAGAAAACAAAGGAAAAAAGAAAGCTACAGAAAAACAAAAGGAAACAAAGAAAAAGTCACACAGGACGATAAATTATAGAAAGAAGAATGGCAATGACAAATTCACAGGATTTATTTGAAAAATCACAGAAGGTGATTCCAGGTGGCGTCAATTCACCGGTCAGGGCATTTGGCTCGGTGGGACGGACACCTGTATTTATGAAGAAAGCAAAAGGTTCACATATATTTGACGAGGATGGCAACTCCTATGTGGATTATGTCTGCTCCTGGGGACCGGGAATTCTGGGGCATGCCGATGACAGAGTCATAGATGCGGTAAAGGCTGCTTGTGATGACGGACTTACATTTGGCGCACCGACAAGGAAAGAACTCGAGATCGCAGAGCTGATAAATGAGCTCATGCCGTCAATGGAGCTGACACGAATGGTCAACTCGGGAACAGAGGCGGTGATGAGTGCCCTCAGAGTGGCGAGGGGATTTACAGGCAGAGACAAGATTGTAAAGTTCCGCGGCTGCTATCACGGACACAGTGATGGACTTCTGGTCAAGGCAGGCTCGGCGGCACTTACACAGTCAGTTCCGGACAGTCTGGGAGTTCCAAAGTCGTATACACAGCATACACTCATAGCTGAGTATAACAACGAGGACAGCGTAAAGAAGTTATTTGAGGCGGAGGGCAAAGACATTGCTGCAATCGTGGTCGAGCCGGTTGCCGCAAATATGGGAGTTGTCCCACCGCATGATGGATTCCTTCAGTTCCTCAGGGACATAACAAATGAGTACGGCGCACTTCTTATATTTGATGAGGTTATCACAGGTTTCAGACTCAGCCTTGGCGGTGCCCAGGAATACTTCGGGGTAAAGCCTGATCTCACAACACTTGGCAAGATAGTCGGAGGCGGAATGCCGGTGGGAGCATACGGCGGACGCCGCGATGTCATGAGCATGGTGGCACCACTTGGCGGAGTATATCAGGCGGGAACCCTGTCGGGCAATCCGATTGCCATGACAGCCGGACTCACAACGCTCCGCATACTCCAGAAGGAGAAGGATACAATATATCCGGCGATAGAAAAGAGCACAAGGCAGATAGCCGACACAGTCAGAAGCACATTTGGCGACACAGTCCATGTCAACCAGATAGGCTCACTGATGAGCGTATTCTTCACAGATCAGGAAGTAGTGGATATGGACACATCAATATCCAGCGACACCGCAAGGTATGCAAAGTATTTCTCATACATGCTGGACAACGGAATCTACCTTGCTCCATCACAGTTTGAGGCAATGTTCGTGTCCTACGCACATAGCAAGGAAGACGTATCCAAAACTTGTGAGCTGATAAAGAAATACAAAGAGAACTAGAGAGACTTAGTAGGTCAGAAGATGTCTCATTAAAAAGGAATTTATATTCCTATATTGTAGAAATAATTAGATAAGTATTAAAAGAGTGGTTTGGAAATAAGATAATAAAACTAACGGTTATCGAAGAGTAAGCTGTCATGTTTATGTGATGCTCCAAAGGCGGGTAGCACATAGACGACGGAAGCTTGTCGCTCCTTGCTGAGCGGGAGCCCCCCTGTCCTTATAGGGGGCGGGAGCGAATGCAGTCAGGAGCTAAGACAAGGTGACAGAGTCGTGCGTAGCCTTGGAGCATCACATAAACATGACAGCGACCTTTTTCGACAAGGAGGAACTATGAGAGATTTGGTTATTGTGGGCAGCGGCCCTGCGGGTCTGTCCGCCGCAGTCTACGCCAAGAGGGCGATGATGGACGTGGTGGTATTGGAGAAGGAGGCATTCTCCGGCGGGCAGATAGTAAATACAGAGCAGGTTGACAACTACCTTGGACTGCCGGGAATAAGCGGCTTTGACATGGGTATGAAGTTCAGAGAACATGCGGATACATTTGGCGTGGAGTTCGATGACAGAGAGGTGACAGCCATCGAGGATCACGGCGATCACAAGAAGGTCAGCCTGGAGGATGGCAGCAGCATAGAGACAAAGGCGGTTCTGATAGCCACGGGCGCAAAGCACAGAAAGCTTGGCATTCCCGGTGAGGAGGAATTCACAGGGGCAGGAGTTTCTTACTGTGCTACATGTGATGGAGCATTTTTTAGGAACAAAGAAGTCGCAGTTGTGGGCGGAGGTAACATAGCCCTTGAGGATGCCCTGTATTTGTCAAAAATGTGCAGCAAGGTGCATCTGATCCACAGAAGAGATGAGTTCAGAGGCGAGAAAATACTCGGAGCGCAGGTGCTTGAGACTGAGAATATAGAATTCCATCCATTTGCACAGGTGACAGAGATAGGTGGAACGCCGGGCAAGCTGGAACTCAAGGTTGCTGTGAATACACCAAAAACAGTGGGCGGACAGGCAGATGCAGGGGCAAATGTCAATGCGTCTAGTGAAGAAACATCGGCATTTGGCAGCCACGATTTCACACTTCCAGTAGCCGGTGTATTTATAGCAATAGGCACAAGTCCAATCACAGACTTCCTCGGTGACGTTGTGAAGCTCGACGACGCTGGCTATGTTGCAGCGGGCGAGACCGGACAGACCAGCACACCGGGAATATTTGCTGCGGGAGATGTGAGAACCAAGGCAGTGCGCCAGGTGGCGACAGCAGTCGGAGATGGTGCAGCAGTTATCCATTATGTAGAGGAATATCTGAATGGTTTTAAAAAATAAGGATAACTGAAACAGCTGATTAGCATATATGATTAACGATATAGAAATATACTCATAAAAAATAAATAGAATAATTGGGAAGCAATTGGCATGGAGATAAAGCATGGAATGTAAATGCATAACTGTTTTTCTCCCTGCCAAAAAAAATAAAACTAATTCATAGTAATTCTATAGGTAAAATATAACAACGAACAGGAGGCAGAAAAATGTTAATATCATCAAAGGGACAATATGCATTGAGACTCATGGTAGATATATCTATAAATAGTGGCAGCACGGTTACTGTCAAAGCTGTAGCCAGAAGATGTGGATTGTCTGACAAATATCTTGAGCAGGTTACATCTTCTCTGCTAAAGGCAGGATATTTAAGGAGCGTGAGAGGGCCGAGGGGCGGTTATCGTCTGAACATGCTGGCGGAGGAGATCACGGTTGGGATGGTGCTAAGGGCGATTGAGGGCAGGATATCACCGATCGATAATCGAGTTGATGAGGATGGCGACACCAACATGGTCATGAACGATGTCATCGGAGAGGTGTGGGATGACCTTGAATCTGCCATCAATAATGTCCTTGACAACAAAACCATCGCCGACCTCACCCGGGAGTACAGTGACCGGATCGGATACATGTACTCAATATAAATCAGGGACGGAGGGGGTCAGGCACTTCCGTCCCTGGAAGGGGTCAGGCACCTTCGTCCCCGGAGGGGGTCAGGCACCTTCGTCCCCGGAGGGGGTCAGGCACTTTCGTCCCTGGAAGGGGTCGGAGGTCAATAAGATTTCAGTTGAAAAAAAACTTAATTTGTATATAGTTGTAGTGGGATATATATCATAGTAGGAGAATAAGAGATGTTAACACAGTTTTCGAGAACAGAGCTGCTATTTGGCAAGGAAGCCATGGACAAGCTGGCAGGCTCTAAGGTAGCGGTATTTGGAATAGGCGGAGTTGGCGGTTATGTATGCGAGGCGCTGGTCAGAAGCGGTGTCGGAGCATTTGACTTGATAGATGATGACAAGGTGTGTCTTACAAATCTCAACAGACAGATCATAGCGACCAGAAGCACAGTGGGGAAGTACAAGACCGATGTTATGAGGGACAGGATGCTTGACATCAACCCGAAGGTGGAGGTAGAGGTACATAAATGTTTCTTCCTCCCGGAGAACGCGGACGACTTCCCTTGGGACAGCTACGACTATGTGGTCGACGCGGTGGACACCGTGACAGCCAAGATCGCTCTTGTCATGAAGTGTAAGGAGAAGAACATTCCGATCATCAGCAGCATGGGTGCGGGAAACAAGCTTGATGGAAGCCAGTTCAAGGTTGCAGATATATACAAGACAAAGGTGTGCCCGCTCGCGAAGGTCATGAGAAGAGAACTGAAGAAGAGGGGCGTCAAGAAACTCAAGGTCGTATACTCGGAAGAGATTCCTACAAGGCCGATTGAGGATATGGCGATAAGCTGCAGAAATAACTGCATCTGTCCTCCAGGAGCAGAACACAAATGTACAGAGCGCAGAGACATCCCTGGCAGTGTGGCATTTGTGCCATCAGTCGCAGGACTTATCATAGCCGGTGAGGTTGCAAAGGATCTCATCAGGGTGTAAAAAAAGGACGCTGAGAAATCAGCGTCTTCTCCATAAAAATACCAGAGTTCCAAGCAGAACCGCACTCCCATAGATGAATGGTGCATTTTTGTTACTGCTCAAAGTTCTTTCCGTATAAGATACGGATGGATTATCCGGGTTGTAATATATTGCGATGAACGACATGGAGTTGTAATTTGTTAGACCGCGGACGGAAAGAAAACCATTGTGCAATACTCCGGACTGGTCGCGGTATTCATAGTTGATATGGGTTCTTTTACTGATTCTTCTGACAGATGTGATATCGGCGGATGTTCTGGTATAGTCTTGCTCGATACGGCATGCCTTACCCCGTATGGATAGACCGACGACCACAGCTATGATGAATGATGCTATTGGAATAATGTAAGTCGTATAAGGTAATAGTCTGAAAAAAATACTGATAGAATCCCCTGATGTTAAAATCATAATATACCCCCTGAAATTGTTGTTTCCCAAAATGTCAGACATGAGATTACTATTTACATGCCGGACTTGTATGTGTAGATTATAATATAAAGTGGACAGGTTGAGAATCCCTTAATTTAAGCGGATAAGTCTGTTAATAAAGCAAATTTCAGGTAATAAATATATTACTGTTTGCACTGCCGCTCATGGTGGTCATAAGCTCAGTCATATTCGCATTTGACAGAAGTGATAACATGGCGATAATAGGCCAATAATATAATAGAGAATATACAAAAGGAAGATGAATGAGATGGATAATAAAGAAGAAAAGAAGATTATAAGACAGGAGTTCCTGACAGGTGAGAGAGCTCTTTTCATGGGAAAAAATCTCGATATATATGATACGATATTTGATGACGGCGAGTCTCCACTTAAGGAGAGCTGCGATATAAATCTGTACGGCAGCATGTTCAAATGGAAGTATCCGCTGTGGTACAGCAAGAACATTGTTGCGGAGGATTGTCACTGGTTTGAGATGGCGAGAGCCGGAGTCTGGTACACAGATAATATCGCAGTGAGGCGGGCACTCATCCAGGCGCCAAAAAACTTCCGCAGATGTAAAGGCCTGGAGCTTACAGATGTGACATTCACCCATGCTGAGGAGACACTGTGGAGCTGCGATGACGTGACAATGGACCACGTGACAGCAAAAGGCGACTATTTTGCCATGAACAGCAAAAATATGAAGATAGACGACCTGAGGCTTGACGGCAACTATTCATTTGACGGATGCAGGAATGTGGAGATAAGAAACTCAAATCTGCTTTCAAAGGATGCATTCTGGAATACTGAGAACGTGGCCGTATATGATTCATTCATATCGGGCGAGTATCTTGGCTGGAACGCAAAAAAACTCACCCTGGTGAACTGCACCATCGAGAGCCTTCAGGGCATGTGTTACATCGATAACCTTGTGATGAAGAATTGCAAGCTCATCAACACAACACTTGCATTTGAATACTCAACAGTGGATGCCGACATCTGCAGCAAGATAGACAGCGTCATGAATCCGACGTCAGGGACCATCAAAGCCCAGCACATCGACAACCTGATAATAGAAAAAGACAAGGTAGATCCGTCAAAGACGAAAATAATAGTACAGGACTAAACGAGTTTAAGATTTGGTGATATATCATAACGTAAATGAGATTCCGCGGCTGCTGTGGTGAAACGAATTGGCACATATAGAGTGCTCAATCGGTAGTGAAGTCGACTGAGCCTTGCTGCTTCTTGCCGGAGCGGCGCAAGCAACGCACTTATCGCTTGCAGAGCGCAGTGCAGATAGAAGCAAAGCAAGGCGAGGAAAGACGAACGTGATGGAGCACTCTATATGTGCCAGCCGTTTGCCACAGCAGCCACGGAATCTCTCCATGAAGTGGAGGGACAAACATGAAGTTTGATTTTGACAAGGTTATAGACAGACGCGGCACAGGCTCCCTGAAATGGGACGTGCCGGAAAATGAACTGCCAATGTGGGTGGCAGACATGGACTTCCAGACGGCTCCGTGCATCAGGGAGGCGCTGGCAGCCCGGGTTGAGCATGGGATATTCGGATATTCCATCATCCCTGACGAGTGGGCAGATGCCTACGTGAACTGGTGGGGCAGCAGACACGGCTTTGCGATAGACAGGGATTGGCTGGTGTTCTGCACCGGAGTCATCCCGGCTATATCAACGGCGGTGCGAAAACTCACCACACCCGCAGAGAATGTCGTAGTGCAGACCCCTGTCTACAATATTTTCTTTAATTCTATATACAACAATGGGCGAAATATACTGGAGAACCCTCTGAAATATGACGGCGAGGGATATGCCATGGACTTTGAGGATCTTGAGGCAAAGCTTGCAGATCCACAGACCAGCCTCATGATACTCTGCAATCCACAGAATCCTGCGGGAAAGATCTGGGATAAGGAGACGCTTGCCCATGTGGGAGAGCTCTGCGCAAAGTATGGTGTGACGGTCATCTCGGATGAGATACACTGCGATCTCACCGATCCTGACAAGGAGTATGTGCCATTTGCCACGGCATCGGACACATGCAGGGATATAAGTGTGACCTGTATTGCACCGACAAAGACCTTCAACATAGCTGGAATACAGACCGCAGCAATTGTGGTTCCGGATAAATTCCTGAGACACAAGATGTGGAGAGGACTGAACACAGACGAGGTAGCCGAGCCAAATGCATTTGCGGTGGACGCGGCGATAGCAGCATTTACACAAGGCGGCGAGTGGCTGGACAGTCTCAGACAGTATCTTTATGGGAACAAGCAGTATGTCAGGAAGTTTATAGATGAAAAAGTGCCGGGTATAAAGGTAGTGTATTCGGAGGCCACATATCTGCTCTGGCTTGACTGCAGCGGAATCTGCGGCGCTGACGGCGAAGATGGCAATGCAAAGACTCTGTCGAAATTCATCAGAAAGAACACCGGGCTCTATATGTCGCCAGGACTTTCATATGGCAAGAACGGAAAGACATTTATCAGGCTTAACATTGCATGCCCAAGATCGACAGTGGAAGATGGTATGAGAAGACTTGCAGAGGGAGTCAGTGAGTTTAAGAAATCGTTTGGCATAGGGGCTGTAAGCAGTGATGGCGAGCACGGACATTTGGCAGGTGTATGTTCAGGACAGACATCTGAAGAAAGTACGGTAAAGAAGGAGATATAGATGAGTAGCAGTGAAAACTTGCTGAAGGACATGATATCTGGAAAGTCCATGACCGCATCCCAGCAGATAGGACTTACGGTCAGGCTCAGTATCCCGGCTATTCTTGCCCAGATTTCGTCCATTGTCATGCAGTACATCGATGCATCCATGGTGGGGCGTCTTGGTGCAAACGCATCGGGAGCGATCGGACTTGTCTCGTCCACGACATGGTTGTTTGGCGGGCTGTGCATTGCAGTGACTACAGGATTTACTGTGCAGATAGCCCAGGCTGTGGGCGCTGGAGAGGATAAATCTGCCAGAAATATCATGAAACAGGGACTTATAATAGCCCTGTGCATAAGCGCCATACTTGCACTCGTTGCAGCACTTATAAGCACACCGCTTCCGAGATGGCTCGGCGGTGAAGCTGCGATACAGAAGATGGCAAGCCAGTATTTCCTTGTGTACATGCTGGGACTTCCCGCTCTGCAGATTAACAGCATAGCGGGTGGCATGCACCAGAGCTCCGGAAATATGAGACTCCCGGGTATACTGAATGTAATGTGCTGTGTTATGGATGTGATTTTTAATTTGTTCTTTATATTCCCGACAAGAATTGTAAATTTATGTATTCCGTTTTTATCCGGCGTAAGGTTGGCTGGTTCTCAAATGGCAGGAACGGTTCAGGCAGAAGCCTTTGGCTCCCATTTGTCAACACTTGTGCAGCCTGAAACCTCGATGAATGGTCTGACATTTACCATGCCGGGACTTGGCCTTGGCGTTGCCGGGGCGGCGCTTGGAACCATCACAGCGGAGGCTGTCACCTGTGCCATCATGGTCACTGCACTTCTGTGGAAGAACAAGAATCTTCATTTAAGAAAGGGCGAACATTTAAGGTTTCATAGGGATATACTTGTCAAAGCGGTAAAGATAGGAGTGCCGGTGGGACTTGAGCAGATGGTCATGTGTTCAGCGTATGTCATGTCCACAAAGATCGTGTCACCGCTCGGAACAATAGCCATCGCAGCCAACTCATTTGCGGTTACTGCGGAGAGCTTCTGCTACATGCCGGGATACGGAGTGCAGGCGGCAGCAACTACACTTGTGGGACAATGCGTGGGAGCCGGACAAAAACAGTTGTCCAGAAGGATGGCATGGATTACAATGGGATTAGGTGTGTCGGTTATGACCGTTGGCGGAGTCCTCATGTACATAGCAGCTCCGGCCATGATAGGTGTACTGACCCCGAACGAAGAGATAAGAAATCTAGGTGCGGCAGTGCTGAGGATAGAGGCATTTGCCGAACCATTTTACGCCGCATCTATAGTTGCTTCGGGAGCACTCAGGGGAGCCGGGGACACTCTGGTCCCAAGCTGCATGAACTTTGCCAGTATGTGGTGCGTGCGGATACCGCTTGCAGCTATACTTGCACCGAGGGTGGGGCTCTATGGTGTATGGATCGCCATGTGCGTGGAGCTCTGTTTCAGGGGAATCCTGTTCACCACAAGGCTTAAACGGGAAAGATGGATGCGGGTGTTTGAAGAAAAATAAAATATGATGTTTTATAATTGCAAGGTATGATTAAACTTGCAATAAAACACCATTAAACAGGGAGGAAAATATGCCAGTATTTGATTTCAGTGGAAGTGACAACAAGAATAAGAACATAGTTACATATGAGACATTTCAGTCATCGGAAAGAACAGCCACGGCGGAGATGCCAATCATGCTCCTGGAGAACACGGCCAGGAAGTGGGCACACCACTCCAGCGGAAAGTTCACGAATCCGATCAAGAGAACAGCATTTGAATTTGACGAGGTAGATGGTGTCCAGTCCGCAGACATATTGAAGATAGATGCGAGATTTGTAAGCCTTCTCAAATGGCTCGGTGAGAATCACATCAATGTCCGTCTGTCAGGAGAGAACAGACCGGAAGGCTATGCGGTATACAAGATAAGGGAGACGGAGTTCGGCGGCGGGGCAAAGCTGTCGGCAAATGACGGATTCCTTCAGTTCATGATAGAACGACTTCTTGCCAGTGATGCCCCTTCAGAAGAGGAGAAATCCGAGGAGGAAGAAGAGGAGGAGGCACTTGGCGATGACATGAAGCTTACAAGCATGCAGAGCATCATTGACTTCATGCACTGTGCCGGAAGAACGCTCCCTGACAATATAAGACTGTGGGCGAGAAGAAATCTTGCGGTTGCCAGATCCAGCGAGGTATCCCCTGAGGAGAGACGCCACGCGCAGAGAGCACTCTCTATGGCGATGAACATCAGATGGAAGAGCAATTATTTTGAGGCGATAGATCCTGATGAGGCGAGAAGAATACTGGACGAAGAACTCTACGGAATGGAGAAGGTCAAGCAGAGAATCATCGAGACGATCATCCAGATCAATCGTACACATACACTTCCTGCATATGGACTTCTGCTCTGCGGACCTGCCGGAACAGGAAAGTCACAGATAGCATATGCGGTTGCAAGAATACTGAGACTTTCATGGACGACCCTTGACATGAGTTCCATCAATGATCCGGAGCAGCTGACAGGAAGCTCAAGAGTGTATTCCAATGCCAAGCCGGGAATCATCATGGAGGCATTCTCACAGGCTGGCGAGTCCAACCTTGTATTCATCATCAACGAGCTGGACAAGGCAAACTCCGGCAAGGGCAACGGCAATCCTGCGGATGTACTGCTGACACTGCTGGACAACCTGGGATTCACCGACAACTATATGGAGTGCATGATCCCGACAAATGGTGTATACCCTATAGCAACGGCAAATGATAAGGAGAATATCAGCAAGCCAATCATGTCGAGATTTGCGGTCATAGATATACCGGATTACACCCCGGGTGAGAAGAAGGAGATATTCAACAAATTCGTTCTGCCTAAGGTCCTCAAGCGCATCGGACTTGAAGGGAGCGAGTGCATCATCCTTCCAGACGGTGTAGATGCGGTCATAAGGAAGTGCGACGGCGTGACCGGAATCAGAGATATAGAGCAGGCTGCAGAGCACATAGTTGCACACGCACTCTACCAGATCGAGGTAAACCACGTTCAGAGCGTGACATTTGACGGGGGCATGATAGAGGAACTTTTGAGCTGATTATCGTCATATTACACAATTTACATTACAGAAATTATTATGGTATACTCTCCCTATGAAACAAGTTTCATAAGGAGAGTATATTTATAAATGGCAAGTATAAGAGATGTTGCAAAGGAGGCCGGTGTTGCTATCTGCACGGTGTCAAGACTTATCAACGGCACGGCAAAAGTTGAACCCGAGACTCAAAAGAAGATAGAAGATGCGATGAAGAAACTGGATTATGTTCCAAATGAGCTTGCGCGCGGCATGTTCAAGGGCAGGTCCAATTCCATTGCGATGCTGGTTCCAAATATACAGCACCCATGGTTCTCATCACTGGCATCGGAGATTGAAAAGATACTTTATGAGAAAAAGTATAAATTCATGCTTTTTTCCACATCGGACGACAAGCAGAGGGAGAAGGAATGTTTTAAGCTGTTAAAGTCCAATATCGTGGACGGAATCATATGCGGAACAACCACAAGCACAGCAAAGGAATATCAGAGGATAGACAAGCCTATGGTCATGCTGGATTACATGGTGGGAAACAAATTCCCTGTTGTAGTGTCTGACCACAAGATGGGCGGACAGCTTGCTGCCCGGGAATTTATAAACAGTGGATGCAAATACGTCATCCACATATCCGGAATAAGAACAGACAAGAATATCATGTCGTATGAGTGCCATGAGGAGCTTGACAGAGTCCTGGCCGAGAATGGGATAAAATCCAGGAGAGTTCCTGTTCAGTGGAACGACTTTGATTTCCAGGGATACTTTGAGATGGCAAAATGCATACTTGAGGAGTACCCGGATGTGGACGGTGTATTTGCCACAGACATGCCGGCGATAGCATTCCTAAAGGCGGCGCTTGCCATAGGCAAAAAAATCCCTGATGATCTCGCGATTGTGGCATACGATGGAACATACATAACCAATGCAAGCACGACAAGGCTCACATCAATACACCAGCCGTACAAAGAGATCGCTCAGGAGGCAGTTCGACAGCTTATGGAGATGATCGACGGACCGGAGGAGGAAGATGATGCCGAAGGACAGGTTGAAAGTGCAACCGCAGATCAGATCGACAGCGCAAAAGAGAGACGCACACATATAGACGGAAATCTTATACTACTTCCGGTGAGCGTAGAAAAAGGCGATACAACTTTATAGTATGATTACGAAAAGAAGTTCATGAAGAGAAAATGAGGTGCCACTCAAAAATCATGAACTTCTTTTTTATGCGGGTACAAAACATAAGAAACTTGCTAAGAGTACAAAATTATCGCTTTTTGCAAGAAATAAGTCAGAAAGATACAAAATATCAGAATCTTGTATCTTTATGCGGGAAAAATGGAAAATAGATACAAATTTGTGACGTTTTCATCTGGAAATCCCTGATTTGCGAAAACTCCCTGGACATATGCTCTGTTCATTTAAGCGCTTATGAAATGTGTTTTATCGAGACGATATAATATGGTGACAAGTGATAAGTATACAGAGTTACCGCAGTTATCACTACAAGGAAAGCTCATAACGAGCAGAAGACTATAGGGCAAGACAGTCAGAAAGAAAACAAGAGCGAAATTCAAAGCAAGAAAAGGAGGAAAGGTTATGAGAGCAAAGAAATTCGTAGCATGTGCGCTTTCAGCAGCTATGATGCTGGGGCTTGCATCTATGACAGGATGTGGTTCAGCAAAGAAGGATTACGAGACAGAGACAGGAGTTAAAGTCAATCTACGATTCAATTCCAGAGAGCATGCAGCTCGCAGATGATATGTGATGTATTTGGACTTGACAACGCAGACGCATTTGTCGCTGATTACAGAAGTGCCAATTATGAAGAGTTCAAAGGCATGATCAAGGCAATCGATGATTACATAAACGGCAAGGGTGGTGAGAAGGTTACACTTTCAGGCAATGCATACACCACAGCAAAGGACAAGACAGCCACAACAGAGAACATGAACGGAGTATTTGCAATCGCAGGTGCTGAGAAGTGGACATATGCAAACCACTATACAAACTAGTTACACAGACATAGATATCAATCCGGGAGATCTCTGGCTGCACCAGAGAGATTGGACGATAGAGGGATTCAAGGACAAGCTGTTCACCAATCAAAGACTTGTGAAAAAGAGCGGATGGGCGGCAAATTAACTGGAAAACCACGATCAGCCTAGAAGTATAGGCAAATACTTCCCAGCCGGTGACATACCTGAATACAGAACGCAGATGGCAAAGGGGGTCAGGCACGTTGTATAAATGTTAATGACGACTGAGTATATGGAATAATGGATAATAGTCGTAAGTTCGGTATATAAATATTGTTACCAAAGCGTTATACAAGCCATATTTTCTCAACTTTTTCCCATATAAAATCATTTTTACAAATAATAAAATTGTCTTAATAGAAAGGGCCTTTGGCAGAAGTGCCTGACCCCTCAGTTTTGGGCATGTAAATAAATGGAGAAAAGGAGACATACATATGGGTATTATATTTCACGAGAAAACACAGACATTTCATCTCACAAATGGTGAGATAAGTTACATTATGACAGTGCTCCCAAATGGACACCTGGGAAATCTGTATTACGGCAAGGGGGTAAGGGACAGATCGGATTTTTCACATTTGTTGGAATTGGTTCAGAGACCTATGTTCCAGTATGTATATGACGATGACAGGCTGTTTTCGCTCGAGTCGGTGAAACAGGAACTTCCTGTGTACGGGACCACGGACTACAGGGCTCCAATGGTAGAGATTTTGCAGTCAAATGGCAGCAGGATATCAGATTTTGTGTATGTATCACATGAGATAAACGCAGGCAAGCCAAAGCTTGAGGCGCTGCCAGCAACATACACAGAGGGTGATGATGAGGCAGAGACTCTGATCATCACATTGAAGGATTCACTCACAGGCATAAAGGCGAGAATGCTCTATACGATATGGAGCGACAGGCCGGTCATAGCGAAGAGTGCAGAGTTTGTAAATGAGGGTGCCGAGGCGGTGCATCTCACCACAGCATACAGCATGTGCCTGGATCTCTCAGATCCTGATTATCAGTGGATGCAGCTTTCAGGTGCATGGGCAAGAGAACGCCATATAATAACCAGAGATCTTGAGCAGGGAGTACAGTCCATAGGCAGTAACCGTGGTCATTCGTCCCATGAGCACAATCCATTCATTGCATTAAAGAGAGAGACAACGGACGAGAATCAGGGCGAGGCGATTGGAATAAGCCTTGTGTATAGTGGTAATTTCAGGATACAGGCTGAGGTTGATACGAGAAATACAGCCCGAATTCTTGCCGGAATAAATCCTGACACATTTGACTGGAAGCTTGATGCAGGTGAGCATTTTCAGACTCCTGAGGCAGTCATTGTGTACTCAGATCAGGGACTTAACAAGATGAGCCAGACATTCCACAAGCTGTATCAGAAGAGACTTGCAAGAGGCGAGTGGAGAGACAAGCCGAGACCGATCCTCATCAATAATTGGGAGGCTACATATTTTGATTTCACCAGAGAGAAGCTCATAGCCATCGCCCAGAAGGCAAAGGAGTGCGGAGTTGAGCTGTTTGTCCTTGATGACGGCTGGTTTGGAGCCAGGACCACAGATCATGCAGGACTTGGAGATTGGGTGGCAAATCCTGACAGACTTCCAGATGGAATCACAGGAATTGCAGAGGATATAGAGAATGTAGGGCTGAAGTTCGGACTGTGGTTTGAACCTGAGATGACAAATAAAGACTCAGACCTTTACAGAGAACATCCAGATTGGATTCTCTCGGTTCCGGGTAGACATGACTCACACGGAAGATTCCAGTACGTCCTGGATTTCTCCAGAAAAGAGGTCGTTGACAGGATATATGAGATGATGGCAAAGATACTCAGCACGGCAAAGGTCTCATATGTTAAGTGGGATATGAACAGAAGTATCACAGAGTGCTACAGCGCAGCACTTCCTGCTGACAGACAGGGCGAGGTGTTCCACAGATATATACTTGGAGTGTACGATCTGTACGAGAGACTCACAAGCGTATTTCCACATGTACTTTTCGAATCATGCGCCAGCGGCGGCGGACGTTTCGATCCGGGTATTCTCTACTATGCGCCACAGAGCTGGACAAGCGACGACACGGATGCCATAGAGAGAGTCAAAATCCAGTATGGAACGTCCATGTGTTACCCGATCAGCAGCATGGGAAGTCACGTGTCAGTTGTGCCAAATCATCAGACAAGACGCGATACTCCACTGAAAACACGTGCAAATGCTGCATATTTTGGAACGTTTGGATATGAACTAGATCTGAACAAACTCACAGCAGAGGAGATAGAGGAAGTCAAAAAGCAGGTCAAGTTCATGAAGGTATACCGAGAGGTGATCCAGTACGGAACGTTCTACAGACTTGCAAGCCCATTTGACAATGATGAGTGTGGCTGGATGGTTGTGTCAGAGGATAAGAAGACTGCCATCGCCGCGTGGTTCAGAACACTATATACACCGAACAAATGCTTTACAAGGATGAAACTTCATGGACTTGATCCAGAGGCATTTTACAGTTGCAGTGTACTAGGGGGTCAGGCACTTACAGTTAGTAAGACTCCTGATGGACAGTTGATATATGAGAAAAATTCAGATGAAAAAGAAAAAATTAATGACACATTTAATATTATCGTTGGACCTTCGTGTTACGGTGATGAACTGATGAATATCGGACTTATCACCAGTGATACATCTGCGGGCGAGATCGTTGGAGATGGTATTCCATGTGGTGACTATGACTCAAGATTATATATATTAAAAGCAATATAGAAAGTATATGATCAACATAAAGTAATTTACAGGGACTCCACAGCGGGCCGCATGGTTACATGGGGCCTGACCCCATTGTTGTGCCCCCCTATTGTTGTGACCCGATTGTTTTGTGAGAGAATAGGAGATGGAAAAGTATGTATCATTCTATACAGGATATTATCGATATATGTAATGAAGAGAATATGGAATTCTGGGAGGTTGTTCAGAGGGCTGATATGGATGAGCGGGCGGCGTCTTCTGCTGAGTCCTGGACGAATATGGCAAATATATATCAGGCTATGAAAGATGCAGATAAGAGCTATAATGCCAGGCTCAGATCAGCATCGGGACTGGCCGGCGGCGATGGTGAAAAGCTGGGGTTTACTGATGAGCAGATGATACATGCAATGTATGTGTCGGCGGGCGTTGGAGCTGTCATAGCAGAAAACGCATCCATAGCAGGAGCATCAGGTGGATGCCAGGCAGAGATAGGATCTGCAAGTGCCATGGCAGCAGCAGGACTTGTAAGCCTGCAGGGCGGAACGGTGGAAAATATTGCTCACGGCGCAGCTCTTGCACTTAAAAATATGCTGGGTCTTGCGTGCGATCCGGTCTGCGGTCTTGTGGAAGTCCCTTGTGTGAAGAGAAATGTGGCCGGCGCTGTGAATGCAGTTACGGCTGCACAGATGGCTATGGCCGGAATTGTCAGTGCTATCCCTGTTGACGAGGTGATAGATACCATGCGCAGAATTGGAAATGCAATGCCTGAATCTCTGAAAGAGACGGCGGGAGGCGGACTTGCAACAACCCCGACGGCTGCTTTGATTGCACAGAGATTTCAAAAGTGCGAATAGAAAAAAAGGTATTCATAATCACTTATACACCACTTATACACAAAGTGCACAAAAATAAATGGAGATAATGAATATTTATTATGAAAAAATTTTGACGGACGTCAAAATACATAATCCGTATTTCATTTATTGCACAAATATGGTATACTTGGTGCAATAAGTCCCAATATTGTAATGGGGCAGATGGGGATGATGGTATGAAGAACAGAAAGAGGATTTGCGTTATTACTGCACAGGTTGAAGAAGATACACAGAATCATTTCATGCATGGTTTTATGAAGAAAGCATACGAGAAGAACTATGACGTATGCGTGTTTTCCATGTTTTTAAAGTATCAGGATTCGTCTTACCGTGAGGTTGGAGATTCGAATATCTACAACCTTATTAATTTTGACCTTTTTGATGCGGTGGTTATGTGTCAGGATACACTGCAGACTCCAGGTGTTGTGGAGAAGCTGGAGAAGAGGCTTCAATCAGAATTCCCTAACGGATTGGTTGTGGTTGTTGACAAGGAGAACAAGCTGTTTCCTACCATCATGATGGATCACTATACTCCTATAGTAAAGCTGGTTGACCATCTCATAGATGTGCACGGATATAAGAACATATACTTCCTGAACGGTCTAAAGGGGCATGTACATTCCAAGCAGAGACTGGCTGGATATATTGACAGCATGAAAGCCCATGGACTTCCTGTTACTGACGATATGATATATTATGGAACCTATTGGTATGACAGCGGAGATTACATGGTGGATGAGTTGGTCAAGGACAGGGATCATCTGCCGGAAGCGATAGTGTGTGCCAATGATTGTATGGCGATAGGAGTCTGCACAGCATTTGACAAATATGGCATAAAGGTTCCGGATGATATTGCTGTGGTTGGATATGACTCAATAGAGGACGGAAGAAACAGCCCGGTGCCGATCACATCTGCAGATATACCTGCGGAGGATTGCGGAAAGTATTGCGTGGAATATATAGATGCACAACTGAAAGGTCAGAGCGTTCCGGAGTTTAAGACGAATGTAGATCTGTACATAGGCGGAACCTGTGGATGCAAAGGCTGGGAGAAAGAGACTTTAAGGCTCAGGAGAGAGAAGTGGGCTACAGATCTGTCAGCCACAAGCTTCTATTCCTGCTTTAACAATATTATGGACGACCTTGTTGCACAGACAGATGTGAAGTCATTCTTTGAGACTGTATTCGAATATGTATATCAGATCAGACCATTTACAGGATTCCATCTGTGTCTGAATGATTATTGGAGGAATCCGGAGATCATGACTGGCGATGAGGCTCTTAGAAATGGGTATACAGATCAGGTGTACAGGATAATCAAGTGTGGGGCCAAAGAAGAAGAATCACATATCAGTTATGATGATGTGTTCAATTCTGAGATTTTGCTTCCGGAACTGTATATGGACAGAGACTATCCTACGGCATACATATTTTCGCCGTTGTTTTTCCAGGACAGAAGCTTTGGATATGCGGTGGTGAATTATGGAGAGGAGCCAAGGGTGTATGAAGATGTGTACAGATCATGGATAAAGACGGTGTCCAGGGATTTGGAGTCATTTGCAAGACATGAGGGACTTACGGCGGTGCTCAAAAGGCTGGAGGCTGAGCAGATAAGAGATGGCCTCACAGGACTTTACAATTATAGAGGATTTATGAGCCGGATGAATGAGATGGTGTCTGGTGCAAAAGAAAAAGATAAGGATATTCTGGTGCTGGCGATAGATCTCAAGGGAACTCGTCAGATAAATAATACATATGGAAGAACCGAGGGCGACAAGGTGATAGGCTATGTGGCCCAATCAATAAATGAAATCATGACCCAATCAGAGATAGCGATGAGAATGGGCAATGATGAGTTTGTGATCGCCACAACTGTGGATTCCGAAGATGACAACCGGGGAGAAGGTATTGTGGCTGAACTCAAGAAAAAACTTGAGGAGATCGATACTAGTAACAGCAATGATATAGAGATTGGAATTTATTACGGCTGTAGGAAGGGCAGAGTTAAATCGAATACTGAACTTGAGCAGCTTATAAATGATGCGGTAAACCAGAAGAATAAGATAAAAGACAAGAATGCAAATAAAGGCAGGCATAAAGCAGAACTTACGAACAAGGATATAGAGAGAGATGAGATGGTTGCAGCGGTGCTTGACAAGAATCTGTTCACCTATCATTTTCAGCCTATTGTAAGTGCACATACAGGAACTATATTTGCATATGAAGCTCTCATGAGAGTTGTGGAGCCGGTGCGTATGTCGCCGCCTGAAGTACTTGAGAGTGCAGAGAGACTTGGCCGTCTTTACGATGTCGAGAAGTATACGTTATTCAATGTGGTCGAGATTGTGGCATCAAACCCAGAGATGTTTAAGGGCAAGAAGGTGTTCATCAACAGTATGCCGGGACATATGTTGAACCCGAAGGACAGACAGGAATTTCTGAAAAAAGTGAAGACACTTCAGTGCGCTGGCATAGTTGTCGAGTTTACTGAGGGCGACGAGCTGTCTGACAATGAACTTGAAGAACTTAAGGCTTTCCTTAGGGGAAATGGAATGGAGATTGCCATAGATGATTACGGCTCAGGCTATTCAAATGTCAACAATCTCCTCAGATATATGCCGGAGTATGTCAAGATAGACAGGATGTTGCTCTCGGGAATAGATTCGGATCCTCACAGGCAGCATTTTGTGAAAGATATAATAGAATTCACAAGAGACAATGGAATAAAAGCTCTGGCGGAGGGTGTTGAGACAGCCAAGGAGATGAAAACAGTGATTCAGCTCGGCTCAGATCTGATTCAGGGTTACTACACAGCACATCCGAATGCTGAGGTGGTACAGCTCATATCGCCTCAGGTTGTGAATGAGATAATCCAGTACAACCATATTGAGGACAGCGCTGAAAATGGCAGGGTATTTGTCATGGAGTACGAGCGGAGTGTATCGCTTGTGAAGCTGGAAAGTGACAGTTACAGAGAGATTGTGGTTGCGCCTAAGGCTGGAGGTGACAACAACGTTCGAATCGTGGGCGCAAATGGATTCCAGTCAGATATCAGTCTCAGAGTAAAGGATGGATTCACAGGGACCATAGTTATGCAGAATGCAAGCTTTTCAAGTGACAGGGATAAGCCTTGTATAGATTGCGGAGAGAACACAGATCTCTACATAGTATTGGAAGGCAAAAATTCATGCAGAGTGGGTGGCATACGTATTCCGGAGTCGTCGAGGGTGACATTCATAGGCGAGGGTGATATGCGCATTCAGGTACATAGCAACAGGTATTATGGTATAGGAAACGATGTCGCTTCAAAGCATGGTATTATCAGGTTCAGGCAGGATGGCGTTATAAATATAGAAGCGAATGGTGTAAACGGAGTGGCTATAGGATCTGGCTATGGCGGAGATATCCGTATAGAGAAAGGCCGTTATGATCTGTATCTCAATGGGGAGAACGGAGTGGCTATAGGATGCATACATAGTCCGGTGAAGATGAACATAGTCAAGGGCGATATTGACATATCGTTTGAGGCTGCAAATGGTGTGGCAATAGGTTCTGTTGAGGGACATACGGACATCTCAGTCAGGGATACATCTATAACTATCCGTGGATCTGGCAACAGATATGTGGCTATGGGAACTCTGGATGGAGATGGCTGCATAGTTGATATCGGTAAAACTCATGTCGATATGAATTTGAAGGGTAATTCCTGCATAGCCATCGGATCAGATCATGGACCTGCTGACGTATGCATATCAGATGCCAATTCAAGAATCATGGCTCAGGGAGAGGCTTGTTTTGCAATAGGAAGCAGATGTGATATAGGTACACTTTCAAGCAGCAATGCTGACTTGAATGTGTCGGTGAAGAACGCTATCAATGTAGACATATCTGTTCCGGAACAGAATATCCGGCTGCTCAACGGCAGATGTATGTTCATGCTGAATAACGAGAGCGTAGAGCGCAAAGTTACTGAGCGTTACTAGATATATAGAAATAATACATTAAACAGTGGGCGCACGGGTTGCGCCCTGTTTTATGTATAAAAAGGTGCCAGCTCCATCATTTGAAAAATGCTTTGATGGGGTGATTATTAATTGGAAGGAGTAAAGAAAATGGAAAGAGAAACAATGTGTATTCAGGCTGGCTACCAGCCAAAAAATGGAGAGTCAAGGATGATACCTATCGTGCAGAGCACGACATTCAAGTATGACACAAGTGAGGATATGGGAAAATTGTTTGATTTGGAGGAAAGTGGATATTTCTACACCAGACTTGCAAATCCTACAAATGATTATGTAGCAGCAAAGATATGTGCTCTTGAAGGAGGCTCTGCCGCTGTTCTCACATCATCAGGTCAGGCGGCAACATTCTTTTCGGTATTCAACATCGCAGGTGCCGGAGATCATGTAATAGCATCGTCAACAATATATGGAGGAAGCTACAATCTGTTTGCAGTTACCATGAAGAGAATGGGGGTTGAATTCACATTTGTCGATCCTGACTGCTCTGATGATGAGCTTGAAGCTGCATTTAAGCCGAACACAAAGGCTGTATTTGGCGAGACAATAGCCAATCCGGCTCTTATAGTATTTGACATAGAGAGATTTGCAAATGCTGCACATGCACACGGTGTTCCACTTATTGTTGACAATACATTTGCCACACCTATCAACTGCAGACCTATAGAATGGGGAGCTGATATTGTGACACATTCAACAACAAAATACATGGACGGCCATGACGCAACAGTGGGCGGAGTGATCGTTGATTCTGGAAAATTTGACTGGATGGCTCATGCTGACAAGTTCCCTGGCCTTACAACGCCGGATGAGTCCTATCACGGAGTTGTATATGCGGAGAAGTTTGGAATGGGCGGAGCCTATATCAACAAGATCGTTGCGCAGCTTATGAGAGATCTCGGACCTATCCCTGCACCGATGAATTCATATATGTTGAACCTGGGCCTTGAGTCGCTACACGTGCGTATGCCTAGACACTGCGAGAATGCCATGGCTGTTGCACAGTTCCTCGAGAAGCATGAGAAAGTTGCGTGGGTTAATTATCCGGGACTTGCCAGCAACAAATATTACGAGCGTGCGCAGAAGTATATGCCTGATGGAACATGTGGAGTTGTGTCATTTGGCGTGAAGGGTGGCAGAAGTGCCGCAGAGAAATTCATGAAGGGTCTTAAGGTTGCCATGATAGCGACGCATGTGGCAGATGCGCACACCTGTGTACTTCATCCTGCATCGGCAACCCACAGACAGATGAACGACGAGGAGCTCCTGGCTGCAGGCGTGAGCCCTGATCTGGTGCGTCTGTCCGTAGGCATAGAGAATGTGAATGACATTATTGCTGATCTTGAGAATGCATTGGCTGAGGTATAGTGACTGTGAAAACAGGAGATGTGTATGGGAGAGATTATTGAGATCACAGATTTTTCGGCTCCGGCGCTGGATATGTATGCGAGGATGTCAGAGAATCAGCTGGCGCATGCATATGAGCCGGACGCGGGAGTTTTCATTGCGGAGAGTCCAAATGTTATCATGCGTGCACTTGATGCCGGATACGAACCTGAGTCTATTCTCATAGAGAAGAAGCAGATAGGTGGAGCTGGCGCGGAAGTCATAAAAAGGTGTGCGGATGTGCCTGTATATACGGCGGAATTTGATGTGCTTACGAAGCTTACAGGATTTGCGCTGACCCGGGGGATGCTCTGTGTGATGCAGCGGAGAACGCTGCAGTCAGTGGAGCATCTGTGCAAAGATGCGAAGAGAATTGCAGTCTTGGAAGATGTGATGAATCCTACAAATGTGGGAGCAATATTCAGGTCGGCGGCAGCTCTTGGCATGGATGCTGTGCTGCTCACCAGTGGATGCAGTGATCCGCTTTACAGACGAGCTGCAAGAGTCAGTATGGGAACAGTCTTTCAAATACCCTGGACATACATAACCCGGGAGACTTTGGGGGAGAAAAATACGAATATTCCTGCATGGCCAGAGTCTGGTATGTGTAAACTTGGCAGTATGGGGTTTAAAATCGCATCAATGGCCCTCAGAAATGATACAGTGGACATTTGCGATGACAGATTGAAACGTGAGGAGAAGCTGGCCGTTGTCCTTGGAACAGAGGGAGACGGTCTTGGCGTATCTACTATAGAGATGAGCGATTATACGGTTAAGATACCGATGTACCACGGTGTGGATTCACTCAACGTGGCGGCTGCCAGCGCTGTGGCATTCTGGGAGCTGGGACGCAGACCGTAAGATATCCAGGCGAAGGGGTCAGGCACCATACCAGCAAAGGGGTCAGGCCCCATGTCACCCAAAGGGGTCAGGCCCCATGTCACCCAAAGGGGTCAGGCCCCCATGCCAGCAAAGGGGTCAGGCGCCATGCCACCCAAAGGGGTCAGACCCCTTTTGCTTAAGTGGGGTGTCGAAAAATGAATGGTAAAAAAGGCTCAATGGTAGATACATAATGACGAATTTATGTTATAATAATCAAGCTGCCGGACGATGTGTAAGAACAGGCGGCACATTAAAAACGAATACCAGAACACAAGGAGGAAACGATAGATGTTTTATGCGATTTCGGGAATAAATGGAGATTATGAGGCGTACAGGAGGGCTCTTAAGAAGCTTAAATTTCAGAACCTCGATGACATAAAAGAAGAAGATATCATGAATGAAGAGACCGTGATAAATACCCTTGAGGGGGAGGATGTGCTGTATGTCCTTGGCAATATTGTAGGTGCCGGCGGCGGTTCCATGAAGATCATACAGGACATGATGAACAGGGATAATGTCATAGCTGTGGTAGGTGAGAATGAGTACAAGATAACCCAGTCCCTGAAGGCGCTTGATGACCACATTCGTTCCACAGGTGATGTTCCGCCACAGGCAATCATGGACAGGATCACGTCCATGCTGGGCGATGAACTTTCAGGTGTTGTAAAGGAGTTTACAGAGCTTGACGATGACGACAGAGAGGACGTAATAGACTACATCGATGAGATATCCGAGGAGGCATTCCTTGAGGTTATGATGGCGAAAAAGAAGTTTGTTTTGGTGCACGCCGGAATAAAGAATTTCAAGCAGGACAAAGAACTTGATGAGTACAGTACAGAGGATTTTGTCACAGAACCTGCAGATCTGGATAAGACATATTACAAGAACAGAACACTTGTGGTAGGTCATGTGCCAACTACAGAGATAGAAGGCGGAGAAGGCAAGATCGTGAAGAAGAACAACAATGTAGCTATTGACTGCGGCTGCGGCAAAGGGGGACAGCTTGGAATATACTGCCTGAACAATGGCGCAGAGATGTATGTATAATAGAGATAGATATGGATCATGGCCGGGTGAGATCATCACTCCGGCCATTTTCTGTGCAAAATTGACCTGCGAGGTGCGGAAAACAGGCTGTAAAAAGATACAAATTGTATAATGTGTACATAAAAACTAAAATGCCGCCGCAAAAATTGGCAAAAAAAATTTGCTTCCAAGTATTCACAAAATATGACAAATTTGTTAAATTAAATGTTGAGCATGTAGACCTATGTCGAGGTACAGATGTAGAGATAGGAGGATGCAATGAAGGTTATAGATTTTCATTCGCACATACTGCCAGGGATAGATGACGGCAGCCGGAATGTGCAGACATCAGTGGACATGCTGAGGATGTGCAAGGAACACGGAGTGGATCTGATGATCGCCACACCGCATTTCTATGCTGATTCCAACAGGGTAGAGAGATTTGTTGAAAACAGACAGGCGGCATATGACAAGGTCATGGCTGCGAGAGCGGATATACCGAAGATATTGATGGGAGCAGAGGTGGCATTCTTCGAGGGTATAAGCAGATCGGAGAAATTGCAGGCACTAACAATACAGGGAACGAATGTCATATTGCTTGAGATGCCATTCGTGACATGGAGTGATTCGGTAGTGCGAGAAGTAAGAGACTTAACAGAGAAGAGACATTTCCATATCATATTAGCTCATATAGAGCGTTTCTTAAGCATACCAGGCAACAATTCTTACGTAAAACAGGTGCTTGAACTGCCAGTGACGGTTCAGGTGAATGCTGAGACACTGCTGGATTTCAGACAGAAGGGCAAGATGTTCAAGATGTTCAGAAAGAACTATGCACACATTCTGGGAAGTGACTGCCATGGTATGCATCACAGGATGCCAAATCTATGGCTGGGACGTGAAGCGATATCCCGCAAACTTGGAGCAGATGTGCTTTCCCGCATTGACGTATACGGCGAGAGGCTGCTTGCGGAACATGCGATACAATCATGACCAGAAAACAAAAGATAGTCTGGCGGCATACAAATACCAGAATAAAGAAGACCGATTACAACAGAACAAATTAATATAGAAGAAAATTTGTATGGAGGACATAATATGTCTAAGAAGACAGCGATAATCATAAGTGTTATTTTATTTGTGATACTGTGCGCACTCATAGTATGTGAAAAGATGTGGCCAACTGCAGGAGCAAATCTCCTGATTGGGACATTGAGATAGGCTGCAGCAAAGTAGTAGTGCATGGTGCGTTATCCGGCAGGGCAGTCGGCGTGATCAGAGGTGATACATATGTCGCATAAAGATATGACATTTACAGAAAAAAAGAGAATATACAGGCGGATTGGTGCAGGCGTTCTCCTGGTGGCCATATTGTGTGCATCACTCGCCATTGCGCTCAGACCTGCAAGCGGCGAGAATACGGCAAGTCCGACTGATGCGAAGGCAGACGGTATGATAGAGGTAGACGGAGTCAGGTATGTTCCAAAGAAGAACATAGAGACATATCTGTTCATGGGAATAGACAACATGGGCAAGGTTCAGAAGGTTACAGGCTATGAAGGCGCTGGCAGATGTGATGTAGTGATGCTGATGGTGAGAGACCTGAGCGATGGCACATACAAGACGCTTACACTTGACCGCAATACCATGGTGGAGCAGGATTCACTTGAGCCGGATGGTACCAGCCTTGGCTCATCAGTGGCACAGCTTGCATTGGCACATGAGAATGGCGATGGAATGGAGGTAAGCTGTGAGAATGTGAAAAAAGCAGTGTCGAATTTCCTTGACGGTCAGAGGATAGACGGCTACGCTGCCGTGAACATGGGTGCCATAGGAACTATTAACCATCTGGCAGGCGGGGTCACAGTTACCATAGAAGATGACTTTTCCAAGGTGGATAAGACCATGAAGATGGGCGAGACCATCACGCTGACAGATGAACAGGCGGTACACTACATACACGACAGATATGATGTTGGAGATGAATCCAACACACAGCGAATGAAACGGCATGAGGCATACAAGGCAGGCCTGATGAAGAATCTCGAAGACAAATGCAACGCAGACAACTCATATCCGCTCACCATATATGAAGCCCTTGGCGATTACATGGTGACGGACATAAATTCACAGAAATTCTCCAAACTGGCGCTTCTGGTGCTGAAAGATAAAGAGGCGGGATCTGTGAGCATAGAGGGAACAGAGACCATAGATGATCTTGGGTATGTTGAAGTTGAGGCCGATGAGACGAGCCGTCAACAGGCGGTACTTGATCTGTTCTACAAAGAATACAAGTAGAATCTAAGTGCTTTATCACGGCGATTATAAAAAAGCAGGCGCAGGGATAGCTTGACAAATTAGAAACACGGAGGAGTAATATGAATTCCAACAATATGGCGGCACCGGGCAATGAGGTGGCAGCAAAGAACACGATAACAACACTAAAGGTGGAAGAAGATGACAAAGAGATAGATCTGCTCGATATGGGTATGGCACTCGTCGAGAAGCTTCCATATATCATACTGTGCTTCCTGCTTGGAGCGGTGATCTTCAATGCATACGCATATTTCATGGTGAAGCCGACATACCAGTCAACCGCAAAGTTATATGTGGTATCAGCGTCCAGCGATTCAGTGGTAAATCTTCAGGATCTGAACCTGGGATCATCACTGACAAAGGACTATGAAGATCTGATACTCAGCTATCCGGTGCTGGATCAGGTTATAGACAAGATGGGACTCGATATGAATTCAGCAGATCTGGCAAAGATGATAAGCCTTGAGAATCCGACGGATACCCGAGTGCTGAAGATCACAGTCACCAGCACTGACAAGCAGCAGGCATGCGATATAGCGAATACACTCGCTGACATATCTGTGGATTATCTCCCGGATACCATGAGTACAAATGCGCCAAATATAGCACAGGTTGCAAGAGTCGCTGATCAGAAAGTAGGACCAAGCTATTTGAAGTATACAGCCATCGGGGCGATACTCGGAGCGCTCATATATTGCATAATCATCATCATCGGATATCTGATGGATGACACAATTCACTCAGCGGATGATCTGGAGAAATACTTTGGCATAGTTCCACTTACCGTTATCCCGGAGAGCGATCAGTTCAGGACGGATGATGGTCAGGATTATGAGCCAAGAAAACTGGGAAAGAGAGGGGCGAAGCATGAATAAGTTAAATGTAGAGTTCCAGGAACTGCCATATGCAGTTGAAGAGGCGATGAACCGTCTCAGAATAAACATAAAGTTCTGTGGCAAGAACACCAGAAAGATACTTATCACAAGCAGTATGCCAAACGAGGGCAAGAGCAGTGTGGCCATCAATCTGTGGAGAATGTTGGCTGAAGCAGGATTTCCAGCAGTGCTGGTTGACGTCGACCTCAGGAAATCAGTCATAAAGGAAAGACATCACATAAAGAATGCGGATAAACTTCAGGATCTCGGCTGTTACCTGTCGGGGCAGGCTGAGATGGAGGATGTGGTTTATCAGACGCAGATAGAGAATGCATACATGGTTCCATGTGTGAATCTTCTGGAGAGCCCGTCGGCTCTGCTGGAAGATGCCAGATTTTCAGAGATGCTTGACAAACTGGCAAAGACTTACAGATACGTCATCATCGACTCCCCTCCTATGGGAAGCGTGGCAGATGCAGCGCAGATCGCGTCGTTGTGTGATGGCGCGGCACTTGTTGTAAGGGCTGGAGAGACATCAAGGAATCTCATAAAACAGTCACTACAGCAACTTGACCAGGTAGGCTGCAAGCTCCTCGGAATCATACTCAACAGAGTGGAGACTGCCGGAAGAGCCTACAAGAAATACTATGGCAAATATGGCAAATATTACAGCCAGTATGGCTATGGCACATATGGTAAAGAAAATGCCTCAAGATCAGATGAGGTAGCTGTAACAAAAGCTTCACAAAAATAAAAGCGGATATTACATAGTGTAGTGTGGCATACGTTATGTTTTATCATATAAATTTGCGATCAAATTGGGAAGGAGGAATTTATCGTGAAAAAATTAAAAAAGTTACTGGCAATAGTATTATGTATAGCCATGATGGTTCCTGCAACAGTACTTGCTGCACCACAGTCATCACCTGAAAAGGTTGACCTTTCAAAGAAGGCTACTGTTTCAACAGCTTCAAAACTGTATTACACAGGATCAACACAGAAGGCTAAATTTGTTGTCAAAGTAAACGGAAAGACTCTTGTAGCTGGACAGGATTATGTAGTTAAGGGCTATTACTATGTTAAGGATGCCGGAGTATATAAGGTAATAGTTACAGGCAAAGGTGACTATAAGGGAACAAAGACTTACACTTACCGAGTAGCAGCTAAGTCTGTAGCACCAAGAAATGTAGCAGCTTCAACTACAACAAAGACTTACACAGGCAAGAAGCAGGCAACTACTATCACTGTTAAGTATGGCAAGAAGGTACTCAAGAAGAACGTTGATTACACTGTAAAGGGTATCACAGCAGCTACAAATGCCGGAACATACAAGATCACTATCACAGGTAAGGGTAACTTCAAGGGCACAAAGACCATTACATATACTGTAAAGAAGGCAGCTCAGAAGGTACGTGTAGTTGCAGGCAAGACAAGTAAGAGAGTTTACGTTTCCGGCGTTAAGGGTAAGGCAAAGGTTTCTTACACAACAAACAACGGAAGAGTAAAGGTATCTAACGGTAAGGTTATAGTAGGCAAGGGTGTCAAGAAGGGCACAAAGGTCAGAGTAACCGTAACAGTTGCAGCAACACATAATTACAAGTCATACAAGAAGACAGTTACTTACGTAGTTAAATAATGGCTCTTTTGATGTATAACAAGTGATTGCCGCCGAAGCCGCAGCAAGCAGGGAGTTCGCGCCACGGAATGCCCGGAGCTGCTGGCCGAGGTGGTGTAAAAGATGAATGGGCAGAGTGAAGACAGGAATGTATCAAGTGCTGATTGACTACCTGTTGTATATAGTTATCAGGTGTGCAGTTCACAGATGAAACAGTTGAACAGAGTGTTAGTTCAGGTGTTTCATGTATGAATTATAGATTTGGATGATTGCGGGTCTGCGGTCATCTACAGGTTTTTACAAATGAGGAGAGGAAAATATGTATCAGAAAGGGGCAAAAGGCTGGCTGAAGCACTTCGACTTCATGCTGCTGGATCTTATAGTACTTCAATTGTCATTTCTTGTGGCATTCCAGATCAGACACGGCATGGTAAATCCGTATGCGAACAGAGATTATCTGGCATTGGCTATCATCACGGAGCTGGCGGATATAGTAGCCATGATATTCCTGAATACATATGAGGGCGTTCTCAGAAGAGGATACTTCAAGGAATTCATATCCAGCTTCAAGAACGGTTTCGTGATAGTTGCACTGCTCCTTCTGTATGTGTTTGTCCTCAAGGATACATCTATATATTCCAGAACTACCATCCTGCTCATGTGGGCCATATATGTGTATGTTACATTCGTGGTGAGGAGCCTGTGGAAGAAACATCTCGAGAAATATGCAGAGAAGGGCAAGGGCAAGAAACTTCTGGTCATGACCACCAGACATATAGCAGATGATGTGGTGGCAGGACTCAAGGAGAAGAACTACTCCGGGTTTGATATAGTAGGTGTCATGGTGATAGATGCCAATCTCATCGGTCAGGAGATCCAGGGAGTGCCGGTGGTGGCGGATTACAACATCGCAGTTGATTATGTGAGAACCGCATGGGTGGACGAGATATACGTGGATGTGCGCGGAGCATACGGATATGCGAACACCCTGATAGAGGCATTTATCGAGGGCGGCATCACGGTTCACATGTGCATATCATCCATCGTGAAGACCCACGGCGACAAGCAGCTCATCCAGAAGATAAATGGTGAGACCGTGGTCACGACCATGATGAATTACGCAACACCAAAGCAGATGCTGCTCAAGAGAACGGCAGATATAATAGGCGGTCTGGTTGGAAGCATATTCACGCTCATCCTCACAATATTTATAGGACCTATCATATACATCAAGTCCCCGGGACCAATCTTCTTCAAGCAGGAGAGAGTGGGGATGAACGGCAAGATATTCAAGATGTACAAGTTCCGAAGCATGTACATGGACGCTGAGAAGCGCAAGAAGGAACTTATGGCGCAGAACACCATGAGCGATTCAAAGATGTTCAAGATGGACTTTGACCCGAGAGTCATAGGCAACAAGATCCTGCCGGACGGCACTAAGAAGAAGGGAATCGGCCAGTATATCAGAGACTTCTCCATAGACGAGTTCCCACAGTTCTTCAATGTGCTGAAAGGGGATCTCTCACTGGTTGGAACAAGACCACCTCTCATCTCTGAGGTGGAGCAGTACGAGATGCATCACAAGAGCCGACTTGCTACGAAACCGGGTATCACCGGAATGTGGCAGGTGAGCGGCCGTAGTGACATCACGGACTTCGAGGAGGTCGTGAGACTGGATACGGAGTATATAGAGAATTGGAGCTTTGGACTTGATGTGAAGATAGTGCTGAAGACTATCAAGGTTGTGCTTGGTAGGGAAGGGTCGAAGTAGGATACGGATGTTTTCTATAAGAGAATTATAAATAGAGATACTTAGATTCGGGAGGATAAATGATAATGAAAACTGATTATAAAATTGCGGTTGCTGGTACTGGTTATGTTGGGTTGTCAATTGCGACATTGCTCTCTCAACATCATCAGGTAACTGCTGTTGACATTATTCCTGAGAAAGTGAACCTTATTAATAATCATAAGTCACCAATTCAGGACGAATATATTGAAAAATACTTGGCTGAAAAAGAATTGAAGCTGACTGCAACGCTGGATGCAAAGGTTGCATATTCTGAAGCGGACTTTGTTGTAATTGCGGCCCCTACGAACTATGACAGCCACACGCAGCATTTCGACACAAGCGCAGTCGAGGCAGTAATCAAGCTGGTCATGGAATATAACCCGAACGCCATTATGGTTATCAAATCTACGATTCCTGTGGGGTACACCGCATCCGTGCGCGAGAAGTTCAACAGCAAGAACATCATCTTCAGCCCGGAGTTTTTAAGAGAGTCCAAGGCTTTGTACGATAATCTTTATCCTTCTCGTATAATCGTTGGTACTGACCTAAATGATGAGCGTCTGGTTGAAGCTGCCCACGAGTTTGCCGGTTTACTGCAGGAAGGTGCAATCAAGGAGACCATTGACACTCTGATCATGGGTTTCACCGAAGCAGAGGCCGTTAAGCTGTTCGCCAATGCATATCTGGCTCTGCGCGTGGCTTACTTTAACGAACTGGATACTTATGCAGAGAGCAAGGGTTTGAACACCAAACAGATCATCGATGGTGTCTGTCTTGATCCGCGTATTGGCAGCCATTATAATAACCCGTCTTTTGGTTACGGGGAGTGTGAAATAATATGGACAACCAGAAAAAAGCCTGAATTCATGCGGGTTTGCGCGGCTTGACCTTTTCACCTCAACTTGTTTCTGCTTGTCATGGTGCGTTATGGCCAGCGTGTTTTCAGGGGTTAATGGCTTCTGGTTGCGCTCTATACTTAACCCACCACAGCGAAAGCTGATAGAGCAGAAAACAAAATAAGGAGGTATGAGGACAAGCCTGCGTATAGATTGTTATTACAATCTGTATACAGGCTTGTTGTTGTACCATGAAATAAAGTTGAGGAGTAAGAGAATACGATAGAAAGAAATACCATCCTTCGGGATGTGTACATAGATAAGCACCTTTTGAGAGAATTGAGTCCAAAAAGGACCGGAGGAATTAGAGATGATTATTACACAGACACCGTTTCGTATGTCTTTTTTTGGCGGCGGAACAGATATGGAAAGCTTTTTTAGAGAAAATGGCGGATCTGTTTTGTCTACCACATTTGACAAGTATTGCTATGTGAATGTTAGACACCTGCCTCGTTTTTTTGATTACTCTACTGAGTTGTCTTACTCAAAGACTGAGCGCGTGACAAATATTGAGGCTATTCAGCACCCAGCAATCCGTAATGCAATGAAAATGTTGGACATGCATGAAATACGACTTACCTATGAAGCAGATCTTCCTGCACGTTCTGGATTGGGAACATCAAGTTCTTTTGCAGTAGGAATGCTGAATGCTTTTTATGCGCTGAAGGGCAAATATGCTGATAAGAAGAAACTGGCAGATGAAGCAATTTATCTTGAGCGGAATTTATGTCAGGAAGCAGGTGGATGGCAGGACCAGATTGCCGCATCATTTGGTGGTTTTAACCGCATTAACTTCAATGCAGATGGCTATGAGGTCTTGCCTGTGATTATTTCATCAGAGAGAAAGAAGCAACTTAATCAAAATTTAATGATGTTCTTTACTGGTTTTACTCGTTTTTCTTCTGACGTTCAGAAAGCGAATGCAGCAGGCAAGGTTGATAAAACAGCACAGTTAAGAGAAATGCTGTCATTGGTTGATGATGCAGAGAAAGTTTTAACGGATAAGGAAAAGAATCTTGATGATTTTGGTAGACTGTTGGATCACACATGGAAACTTAAGTGTCAGACGGGATCTGCTGTTTCTACAAATAGCATTGATGAACTTTACGCAAAAGGTATTGCTGCTGGCGCGTTGGGCGGAAAACTTCTCGGCGCTGGTGGTGGTGGCTTCCTTGTATTTTATGTACAGCCAGAACATCAAGATGCAGTTCGCTGGGCTATGCGCGACTTGCTATATATTCCGTTCAAATTTGAGGACGGTGGAACTCGTGTGATTCATTATACACCAGAAAATTATACACCAAAGGATTAAAAACATGAAAGTAGTTATTATGGCCGGAGGGCGAGGTACTCGAATATCCGAATTGTTTCCAGATATTCCAAAACCTTTGATTCCAATCGAGGGTGTTCCAGTTCTAGAACGCGAACTTGTTTCGTTGAGGAATCAGGGCTTTAAAGATTTTATCATGACAGTATCCTATATGGGAGACAAGATCATGAACTATTTTGGGGATGGCTCTAAACTTGGGGTGTCAATTCAGTACTACAATGAAGTTACACCGCTTGGAAATGCAGGTGCTCTTTTCAAACTACGGGAACAACTCGGAGATGAACCATTTCTTCTTTTGAATGCAGATGCTGTTTTTGATGTTGATTTTAACCGTATGATTAGGTTTCATCAGGAACATGGCGGATTGGTGACGCTGTTCACTCATCCTAATAACCATCCTTACGATAGCGGCCTCATCATTGCGGAAAAGAATATGTCGGTTCAATCTTGGCTGGCAAAAGAAGATGTACGTCCGATATATTATAAAAATAGAGTCAATGCGGGTTTGCATGTGATTGATCCTAAAATTCTTGATATGGTGTCAATTTATGCAGACAAACTCGGCACTGTGGACGAGACGACAGGGAAGACTGTAAAAGTTGATTTAGACCGCCAGCTCCTGAAACCGTTGGCGGGATCTGGCAAGCTGTTCTGCTACGATTCTCCTGAATATGTAAAAGATATGGGGACGCCTGCTCGTTTCCATCAGGTAGAAGAAGATTTCAAAGCCGGAAGAGTATCGGCTAAGAACCTTTCTAACAAGCAGAAAGCCATATTCCTTGACCGAGACGGTACTATCAATAAATATGTTGGATTTCTCAGAAATATTGACGACTTTGAATTGATTGATGGTGTATCAGAGGCGATTAAGAAGATTAATGCATCTGGTTATCTTGCAATTGTAGTTACAAATCAACCTGTTATTGCAAGGGGAGAGGTGACATTCCAAGAATTGAAAGAAATCCACAATAAGATGGAAACACTCCTTGGAAAAGAAGACGCATATTTGGATGCCATTTATTATTGCCCGCATCACCCTCATAATGGATATGAAGGTGAGCGTCCGGAACTGAAGATTGAATGTGACTGTCGTAAACCGAAGCCAGGAATGCTGTTGAAAGCAGCAGAAGATTTTAACATTGATATGTCACAGTCGTGGATGATTGGTGATGGAGAAAACGATGTTAAAGCTGGCATCAATGCTGGATGTAAGACTGTGCTTTTGAGCAATGGTAAGGAAAACTACGGTCAGACGGTTACGGTTAAGTCGCTATTTGAATTCATAGATTCTGGTATGAAGTGAGGAGAGAAATGAACATATTGTGGAAGTGGGCACACACCCTCATTAATCGGGGGGGGTATTGTGGAAAAATAGGCAGAATCATAGATGTACTTGAGCATATACTCTTTGCAAATTCAATCAGTGCTAAAGCTTCAATAGGTGTAGGAACCTATTTTTACCATAGAGGACTTGGTTGTGTTGTGCATCCCAAATGTATAATTGGCGAAAAATGTACTATTTTTCAACATGTAACATTAGGTAGTAAGTGGTCAGGAGGAATTAATGAGGGTGGTGCACCTGTAATTGGAAATCATGTGATGATAGGAGCTGGTGCATGTGTATTAGGCAATGTTACAATCGGTGACAATGCGGTTATTGGTGCTAACGCCGTAGTGACACATGATGTTCCTCCAAATGTCGTTGTTGCTGGCAATCCTTCCAGAATAATTAAGGAGAAATCGAATGAATGAGATTGAGATACTTGTAAAAAGATATCCTGAACTTTTAGTGGCAAAAGATGATATTTTGAAGGCATATAAAGTTCTTAGAGACTGCTATAGTTGCGGTGGAAAGCTACTGATTGCTGGCAATGGTGGATCAGGTGCAGATGCGGAACACATTGTTGGCGAATTAATGAAAGGCTTCAAACTTACTCGAAAACCAGACGCAGATTTTGCAGATAAACTTGTTAAGGAAAATAAGGAGCTTGGAACTGTTCTTGCAGAAAAACTGCAAGGTGCGCTTCCTGCTATTGCACTGGATGGACATCCGGCGTTATCTACTGCGTACATGAATGATTGCGAACCGCTTCTGTGTTTTGCACAGCAGGTAAATGGCTATGGCAAGACCGGGGATGTGTTTCTTGGCATTTCGACAAGTGGAAACAGTAAAAATGTTTTGTATGCAGCGACGACTGCTCATGCCAAAGGAATGAAGGTGATTGGTCTGACCGGTGCAAAGGACAGTAAGTTAGCGCATATGAGTGATGTGTGTATCAAAGTTCCACAGACTGAGACATATATGATTCAGGAATTGCATCTTCCTGTTTACCATTGTCTGTGTCTGATGCTGGAAAATGAATTTTTTGGAGAAATTAAGGATGAGTAAAGAAAAAACAATATTATTTGTAATGCCAAGACTTCCATTTCCGGCATCTTCTGGCAGAAAGACATCTTTATATCATTATTGCAGAATTTTATCAGAAGAATTGGGCTATCGGTTGGTGGTAGCAGCTTTTTTAGAGAAAGGCGATGACCCTGCGCAGAAACCGAAGTTTATCGATAAACTGATTATCCTCCCAAGGGCATCAGCAAAAAATCGAATTTTCGAGATTGTAAAAGACTCTATTATCTTGCGAAAAAAACCAATGCAGGTAGCATTATACTGGAGTACTGAAGCAAAAAAAATGGTAGATGACCTTGTTAAAAAAGAGCGTCCGCAGTTTGTAATCGGAGATATGGTACGCAGTACGGAATACATAAGAGATATAGACTCTTTTAGAATTGCAGATCTGGATGATAGAATTTCATTGCGCTACAAAAGACAGCTTGACAATGACATTGATGGAATAAATCCGTATGGGGCATTTCTTTATACTGTGCCGAAAGTTCTACGAGCAATAATGCTGGCCAAACCATTGAAATTGGCAGTGATGAAGAATGAGATTGCTTTGCTGGATAAATATGAAAAAGAAATCGGAGAGATTTGCGAAAAAACGATATTTGTTGCAGAAAAAGAAGTTCGTGAATTTAATCAGGAATTAAAACAAAACAAGGCTGTTGCTGTTCCAATAGGTGTTGATGTGGATTTTTTCTCTTATCGTGAATCAAAGGCAACAAAGAATATTATTGGATTTTTAGGAGCAATGAGTGTAGCTCATAATGAAAATGCAGCGCACCATTTTATTTCGGAAATTCTTCCAATTGTTTTGAAAAAGGTTCCGAATGCTGTTTTTATGGTTATTGGTGGCGGAGCATCGGAGGAATTGCGTAAACTTGAATCGGAACATGTTCATTTTACTGGACGTGTGGAAGATGTTCGAGACTACTTGGAACAGTGTAAAGTTTTTGTTTGTCCAATGACATTTGGAAGTGGAATAAAGACGAAAAATCTTGAAGCGATGGCGATGGGACTTCCTGTTGTAACGACCAATATCGGTGCAGAGAATATAAATGCTGTGAATGGTAAAGATTGGATGGTCGAGGATGAGAATGTAAGATTTGCAGACAGTGTTGCGACTTTGCTGACCGATAATGAGAAGAGATTATCAATTGGCAAAAATGGAAGTGACTTTATTAAATGTAATTTCACTTGGGACGTTGCAAGAAAAAAATTTGAAGAACTGTTGATAGAATAATCAGGTGGGAAGAGTGTAGACATGAAGATTAAAAATGTTATTGTTGTTTGTGATTTTGCAAATATAACTGGTGGTGCTGAGAGGGTAGCTATTACAAGTGCTGTTTCACTTGCAGAAACGGGCAGCAATGTTGTCATGTTTACAGGAAAAGGTCCGGTATGTGATGAGCTAAAAAATAGCAACGTACATGTTATATGCCTGAATCAAGAGGAAGCAATAAAAGACAGCAACAGGTTGCGTGGAATCATCAGAGGAATTTACAATCGTTCTGCACGGCAGGAGATGGAGAAGCTGTTAAAAGAGTATGATCCTAAAGATACAGTTATCCATATGCACGGCTGGTCAAAGGTACTGAGTTCATCCATTTTTATTCCAATTAAGAGGATGGGATTTAAGGTTCTTGTGACAATGCACGATTACTTTTTGCAATGTCCAAACGGTTGTTGCTATGACTTTCAAAAGAAGGAGATATGCGAAAGAAAAGCAATGAGCGTTGATTGTGTATTGTGCAACTGCGACAAAAGAAGCTATATATATAAATTGTACAGAATTATCCGCCAGATTGGTATGCTTAGACTGGTGAATGGAACAGAATTGTATATCGCATTTATCTCAAAATTTAATAAGAATGTTTCTGAAAAAAGAATTCCATTTCACTATAAAAAAATGATGATTCTGAATCCAATCAATGTCAAATTGCAAACAATAGTTCCTGCTAGCGATAATAAGAAGTATTTATATATTGGTCGGTTGTCATATGAAAAAGGAATTGATTTCTTTTGTGAGGGGATTACAAAGGCTGGAGTGAGTGGAATAGTAATTGGCTCTGGTGTCAGACTGGAAGATTTGAAAAATAAATATCCAAAGATAGAATTTGTTGGCTGGAAACAACAGACAGAGATGAAGGAGTATATCCTTCAGGCGCGTGCGTTGGTTTTTCCATCGGTATGGTATGAAGGAGCTCCGTTGACTATTCCAGAGGTAATGGGAGGCTATTGCCTGCCATGTATTGTATCAGATTGTTCAGCAGGTAGAGACTACATTGAACAGGATTATAACGGACTGATTTACTCTGGGAAAAATGTGAAAGCGCTTTGTGAATCTATCTGTCGTATGGAAAATGATGAGCTTGTAATTAAGTTACAGTCTAACATTGAAAAATATTTCAATAGAGAAAAGTATTCTTCGGAACATCATGTTAAAAAACTGATGGAGTGCTATGAACGAATGCTTAGCGAGGAGTAAAAATCATGTTTTTTGTTCATAGAGTTTTAATAAATGCCAGACGGATAGCGGTAACTGCATATTATCGTTTCATATATAGAGATAGATTTGTATATGGGAAGCATTTTAAATTCAGAGGGAATTTTAAACTGTATATTGAACCTACAGGATGTATTGAATTTGGTGATAATTGTTTTGTGAATAATTATTTTTCAGCGACGTCGATAAAAGAAATTAAAATTGGAAATGATTGCATTTTTGGTGAGGGCGTTAAGATTTATGACCATAACCATAAGTACAGAGAGAAGGATGCTGGAATTCCGATTCATTCACAAGGATTCACAAGCAAGGAGGTCTCTATAGGAAATAACTGCTGGATAGCTAGCAATGTAACAATCCTTGCAGGAGTGCATATAGGCGATAATTGTGTAATTGGCGCAAATTGCTTAATTTATAAGGATGTTCCAACAGGATCTGTTATTAAACATAAGGAAGAATTACTGGGAGGGGTACAATGAAACCTAAAGTTTCTATTATCATCCCTGTATATAAAGTGGAGAAATATCTCAACAGATGTCTGGATTCTGTGTTAGGACAGACACTTAAAGAAATTGAGGTTATACTCGTGGATGACGGATCACCTGACAATTGTGGAAGAATCTGTGATGAGTATGCTGCCAAGGATAAGCGAGTTATCGTAATCCACAAAAAGAATGCCGGGGTATCAGCAGCAAGAAATAGTGGACTTGAAGTGGCATCAGGTGAATTCGTTGGATTTGTAGATAGTGATGATTACGTTGCCGCTACGATGTTTGAAGATATGTATCGGCAAGCAGTCTTGGCTGATGCAGAAATGGCTATGTGCCAATTTGCAATTACTGATGGTGCGACTGATCAACTTGTACATAGGTTTTCGGGTGATGACTTCAATGTGCTGAGATTTGACAATAAGAAAGCCTTTGAGCTCATAGCTGATTTTAGCTGTCCGGTTCAGGTAACGGTATGGAATAAACTGTTTAAGAGGGAACTTATCCAGAATCTGCGTTTTGATACCAGTAAAAGAATGGCAGAGGATTTGGAATTTTTGATGCGCGCTTTATTTAGAAGCAAAACGGTTGTTTATGTACCGTATGCGCTCTATGCGTATTATGCGCAACGTGAGGGTGCGGCAACATTTCATGCTGATCACAGCATCGCATGGTATTTGGAACAGAACAGCAACATTACCTCCATTATGGATGAAACTGCACAGAACTGTGCCTCTATGAAAAAACTAGCTATAGGATATAAATGCGTAAATGGTGATCTTTCTATTGCAAATGCGATGGTTCGTGCAGGAAAACTGGATTCAGATGCTGTGAAGCTCGTGAAGAAAGACTTAAAGAGTAATATACAGGAGATTCTGACATCAGAACTTCATGCAGTAAAGAAAGTTCAGATGTTGCTGTTTATTGTTAGTCCAGCACTGTACATGAAGGTTATGAAGAAAAAGCTAGTTGGATAATAAGGAGAAAATATGTCAAAAGTTGCAGTAATAACTTTACATTATATTAGAAATTATGGCTCTGTGCTCCAGACCTATGCAACACAAAAAAAGCTGGAGTTAATGGGGCATAAGGTTGAGATTATTGACTATGTTAGACCGAATGCGGAAGAAGATGCTATGCTCAAAGATGGGCTTGAGAGCAAGCATTTTGGAAAAAATGTATTGAAGTCAGTAGCGTATGTCGCATTGAAAAAAATAGAAAATATAAAGAGAAATAAGGTCTGTGTGAATTTTTTAGCACAAAATGTATCACTGACAAGAAGATATAAGGACTATGATGATTTAAAAAAGAATCCACCGGTAGCCGAGGTGTATTGTACTGGAAGCGATCAGACTTGGAATAGCGAATACAATGGTGGCATTCTTCCAGCGTACTATTTGGAATTCGCTCCCGATGAAAAAAAACGAGTTGGTTATGCGGTCAGCATTGGTATGAACTCAATTAAGGTAGATGAACGTGCCGAAATGAGTAATTATGTACACAAGTACAGCGCAATTTCGGTGCGTGAAAATAGAGCTAAAGAACTTTTGGAAGAACTTGGATATAAAAATGTTGAACACATCCTTGACCCAACGCTTGTGCTGAATAAAGAGGAGTGGAGTGACATGATTGTCCCACGAATGATTCGGGAAAAATACATTATCATTTACCGTTTAAATCCAAATTCAGAGATGGAACAGTTCGCTAAAGAACTTTCTGAAAAAACGGGCTGTAAGATTGTCAGAATGAGCTATTATCTGAACCACTTAAAAGAACAGGGAAAAATGATCTACACACCGACAGTAAATCAGTTCTTGTCGCTGATTAACTATGCGGATTATGTGATTACAGATTCATTCCACTGTACAGCCTTTTCTTTGAATTTCAACAAAGAGTTTTTCATTTTTTATCCTGGCAAATATAATTCCAGATTGCAGAGTGTGCTGGAACTTACAGGAACAGAACATCGTGTAATGAATGATAAAAAGAAATACGAACCAATTGATTTTGCAAAAGTCAATGATGTGCTTGAACGAGAAAGAGCAAAAGCAACAACATTTATCCAGAAGAATTTTTGAATGAGGATCAGAAAGGGGAGAAGTGAATCGGATGAATAACATAGAGCTTTTTCATGAAAAGAGAAACTGCTGTGGATGCGGTGCGTGTTATAGTATATGCCCGAAAAACGCAATAAAAATGACAGAAGATAATGACGGATTTATTTATCCCCAGATTGATATAAACAAGTGTGTGCAATGCGGTTTATGTAAAACGGTATGCAATTATCAAAAGACTCACGAGGCATTTAAACCGATTGCAGGGTATGTGGCAACAAATACAAATCATGATCAGTTAATGAAATCATCCTCTGGAGGCGCATTCAGCGCATTTGCGACAGAAATACTTCAGAATGGCGGAGTTGTATACGGTGCGGCATATGAGATAAAGAACGGAAACTATGTGTTGCAGCATATTAGAATCAACACGATTGAGGGACTTCCAAAACTTCAAGGTTCCAAGTATGTGCAGAGTTACATTTTTGACGCTCTGCCTTGCATTAAAAAGGATCTTGAGTCAGGCAAGAAAGTTCTTTTTTCCGGTACGCCGTGCCAAGTAGATTCTTTAAATGGTTACTTGAAAAAGGAATACGATAATCTTTATACGGTTGACATCATTTGTCATGGAGTTCCAAGTCAGAAGCTCTTGAATGATTACATCCACACGCTTTCAGATAGCGTAGAGACTTTTGAATTTAGGGATAAGAAAAAAGGCTGGAAAGATTATTATATTAGCTATTGTGCCAAGAGTAAAAATAGAAACATCCATTGTAGGCTATCATCATTTTATGAGTATTTTTTACAAGGTAAACTAGATCGAGAAAATTGTTATAGCTGTAAATATGCGTCTGAAATACGATACAGTGATATTACTATTGGAGATTATTGGGGTATTGAGAAAGTGCACGCAGAACTTTTTCATGAAAAGAAGTGGAGAGACCGAATCTATGAGGGGATTTCCTGTGTTTTGGCTAATACAGAGAGAGGTATGAAGCTAATAAAAGATACAGCTTCACTTGAATTAGTTTCATCTGACTATGTACGAATTGCGGCTAATAACGGCCAGTTGAGAGAGCCATCTCATTATAGTAAAGATCGAGAAGAAATTCTGAAACTGTATCATACGGATGGGTATGATGCAGTCGATAAAGAATTTAAAAAGAGGCTAGGAAGCAAAAGAGTGGTATTAACCTTAAAAGCGTTAATTCCGACCGAGCTGAAAAAGAGACTGAAAGAGCTGGTGGGGAAAAGATAAAGAGGAGAATAAAGATGGCAATATATTTTGTATTAGCTGTATATATATATATATACGGAAACTTGTATCGAGCGAACAGTTCTGATAGACGGAGAAAGATATATCTGATTGTGACTTTTGGCGTTTTGATTCTAGTAGCGGGATTAAGAGATCCAAGTGTTGGAACGGATTTAGTGGGGCACTATGCAAAACGTTTTAATATGATTGGAGATTATAGCTGGTCGCAGATTCCTATATTTTCAACTACGATTGGCTACGAAATTGGATATTGCTATTTTACTAGATTCTTACATGTTTTTTCAAGCGATGTACAATTTTTTATTTTTGCAACTTCTTTCCTAATGTGTGCGGCATTCGGTTATTTTATTTATAAGGAATCGACGGATGTTATACTAAGCACTGAGCTTATGCTATTCACTTGTTTTTATTATCGATTTATGACAATGATGAGGCAAGGACTGGCAATTTCAATCATATTGGTTGCCTATACATTGATGAATAACAGCGAAAGAAGGCTAAAGGATTATATAAAATTTGCATTGTTGATTTTGTTGGCATCAACCTTTCATAGCTCAGCTATTTTGTGTATACTGATGATTCTGTTTGATCGGCTAAGATTCACAAAAAAGCAAATAATCATTGGTGTAGGAGTAATGATGGTTTTTTACTTGCTTTATATGAATTTTTATACGGTTGCACTCAATTTCTTTGGAACAGGAAATAATTATGAACGATATTTGACAAGTGCATCGGAAGGTGTTGGACATATAAATCTCCAGACGATTTATAATTTCATCCTTGCATTTGTGCCATTTTTACTAGGCTATTATGTTTGGGTATGGGAAAAGAAAACAGAAAAGCATCTTTTTAAAGATGATGAGAGTACGTATTGTTTGGCGAAAAATGAGAGTTTTTTACTATACATGGTTTTGATAGCGTCGACATTTAACTTGCTGATTTTTCGCATGAATATTCTGAACAGATTTTCGCTATACTTTACACCTTTTCTTTTGATTCTTTGCCCTTATGTAATCAGTTCAATGAAGTTGAAATCCAATAAGCCAATTGTTAGAGCTTGCATATATTTTATGTTTGGCTTTTACTTTGTTTGGCTGACGATAACCAAAGCAGCAGAATTCTATGGAGTGGTACCATATCGGTTTATATGAGAGGGAGAAAAATGAATGAAAATAAAGTCCTTATTGTAGTGAATAGTTTTACACAGAATAATGGAGTCACTAATTGTATGATGAATTATTACGATGAACTTGTGACTCATTCAAACTGTGTTGATTTTTTAGTGCTTAAAAAAGTTAATTCACCTTATGAAAAGAAAGTTGTTAAAAATGGTGGAAAGGTGTTTTTTCTTCCAAAAGTTGATTCTTATATCAGTAAGAAAAAGATGAGATTTTTAGATGAAATTATGAAGCAACGGTATGATGTTGTTCATGTAAATGTGCCAAATCATAACGGAACGGCCGTTCTTTTGTCTGCGTACAAAAACAAAGTGCCTGTTAGAGTGTATCATAGCCATGCACAGAAACTGGCAGACACCAATAAAAACAAAATCAAATCATTTGTTTTTGATAGTTTATGTTCAATTTTATCTAATGCACATTTAGCTTGCTCTACAGCAGCAGGTGACGAAATCTTTGGGATAGGAAATTTTAAAATTCTCCCTAATGGAATTCATGCCGAAAAATATGTGTTCAACAAGGAGAATAGAAATCAAATTCGAGAATCCCTTGGGCTGACAAATGCTGTTGTAGTTGGAGTAGTCGGACGATTGAGTTATTTAAAGAATCCGTTTTTTTCGGTAAGAGTATTTGCTGAATTCCAGAAATTAGTGCCTGATGCTAGGCTATTATGGCTAGGAGCGGGAGAACTGGATGAACCGGTTAGAGAGTTAGCAAAAGAGCTTGAGATAACGGATAAATGCCTGTTTATGGGAAGTGTGGGTGATGTTGAAAAATGGTATTCTGCAATGGACATACTTCTTTTTCCTTCTAAAATGGAGGGATTAGGAATGGTTGCGGTTGAGGCACAGACGTCTGGATTATTTTGTTTTGCTTCAGATCGAGTTCCAGAAGACACAAAACTTACAGAAAATATCAGGTATTATTCTTTAAATGAAACTCCGCTTGAATGGGCACAAAGGATGATGAATGAAAAAGTAAATTGGGAAAAAACAAGAACATCACACTTGGATGAAATAAATGAAGCAGGTTATAACATTGATTCAAGCAAAATAACATTGGTTACTCTTTATGACGGTTTTTTGAATGCTGTTCATAGATAGTAAGTGAGAGGATTATTAAGGTCAGATGAAAAAAGTAGGTATAATTTCACTTTATTATAATAGTAAAAACTATGGTGGCTTATTGCAAGCCTATGCTTTGGATAAGTATATTAGTGAATTGGGATATGATAGCGAACTAATCTCTTATAAAAGGGAGAATATAAAGCCGTTATATCTGCCGCCACAACAGACGAAAATGCAGAAACTGGTAAAAATGGGCATTGCTGAAGTAGTATGGCGCGTATATTCTAAAATAGTAACAAGATTCTTTGCAAAGCGGTATTCAGAACGCTTGAATTCGCGTACAGAAAAAGTATCGGAATTTAGAGAAAAATCTATTAGGCATTCTAAAGTTTATACAGAAGAAACAATTTCTGAGTGTAAAAAGGAATATGATATTTTTATAAGTGGAAGCGATCAGATCTGGAAACCAGGTGTGGTTGATGATGGATATGTATTCAATTTTTTAAATGCTAGAGATCATAAAATTGTTTTTTCATATGCATCAAGCGTATCGGTAAGCAACCTGCCGGATGTGTATATTCAATATATGAAAAAGGCATTAGCTAAATATTCTGCTGTTTCGTTAAGAGAAGAGGCAACGGTGGAGCAGTTTAAAAGGTGCATTTTTGATAACACAAAGCATGTATTAGATCCGACACTTTTAGTAGACAGAGAAAGCTGGCATGAGTTAGCAGGAAAGCGGCGCATCAATGGAAAGTATATTTTTTGTTATATGCTTGGTGATGACCGAAATCAAAGAAAACAAATAAAAGAATTTGCTAAGAAAAATGGATTAAAGCTTGTCACGCTTCCACACATTATTAATAGCAGTGTTTTTCAGTTTAAGACACAGGATTGGCATTTTGGTGATGTACAGTTATATGATATTGGAATTCCAGAATTTCTTAGTCTTATCCAGCACGCAGAAATTGTTGTAACAGATTCATTCCATGCAGGTGTATTTTCTTATGTTTTTCATAAAGAGTTTTATTTGTTAGAGAGACCAACAAATAATCCTGAAGATTTGATGAACGTTAGAATATATGATTTAGTGAAACTGTACGGAACGCCGGATCGTGTCATTTCTATTAATGAAAATTTAGTGACCAAAACAGTTAATCCAATCGATTACTCGATTGTCGATAAAAATGTTCTTACTATGCAAAAATCTTCCAGAGAGTTTTTGAGTAGCGCATTGAAGAATTGATTGAATGTCGCAAAAATTATATTGGGGTTCAAACAGGATGAGGTTTGTATAGTAAATGAGTCTAATAAATGAAAGGTTTAGAATAGAAAATTTTGAAAAATGAAAAATATGATTAATCAGCGAAAAGCCGGTGTTATACTATCATATGCTGGTGAATTAGTAAAAATATTAGTTAGTTTAATTTACACCCCTATTATGTTGCGCCTTTTGGGACAAAGCGAATACGGATTGTATCAGTTAGTGTATTCGGTGGTTTCTTACTTGAGTCTTTTAAGTTTGGGATTTGGAAGTTCCTACTTACGGTTTTATTCAAGGTATAAAGCACAGAAAGATGAAGATGGCGTTGCAAGGTTGAACGGAATGTTTATGCTTATTTTCTGTTCCATTTCTGTTATCTGTGTTTTATGTGGACTTGTAATGATAGGAAATATTCGAGGCATTTTTGGTACGGGTCTTACAGAAAGCGAATATGCTACCGCTAAGGTTTTGATGGGACTGCTCATTATAAACCTTGCAATGACGTTTCCGAATAGTGTATTTAACTGCTCAATTACGGCGCACGAAAAGTTTCTGTTTCAAAAACTGCTGATACTTCTTCAGAATTTATTTAGTCCTTTTTTGACGTTGCCAGTACTTATTATGGGGTACGGATCTATAGGTATGGTATCCGTAACAACATTTCTTACATTTGTGTTATTGATATCTAATATGTTCTATTGTTTTAGAAAATTACGTATCAGATTCGCGTTTAGAGGACTTCAACTTAGTTTGCTTAAGGAAATGTGGGTGTTTACTTTTTTCATCTTCCTGAATCAGATTATCGATCAAATTAATTGGAGCGTAGATAAATTTTTGTTAGGAAGATTTGCTGGTACGACAGCAGTTGCAGTGTATGGAGTAGGCGGACAGATTAATACATTATATCTTCAGTTTTCGTCGTCTGTGTCAAATGTTTTTGTTCCTAAAGTAAATCGCATTGTTGCAGAGACAAATGATAATAATCAATTGACTATACTTTTTACAAAGGTTGGACGAATCCAATTTATGGTTTTAGGCTTGATTTTATCTGGATTTATATTTTTTGGAGTTCCTTTTGTAAAAATATGGGCAGGGGCAGAATATGGCGCATCATATGCTGTGGCATTGTTGCTGATTATTCCGGTTTCAGTTCCATTAATACAAAATTTGGGAATTGAAATTCAACGTGCAAAGAACATGCATAAAGCAAGAGCAGTTGTCTATTTGGCAATTGCAATCGCCAACGTATTTATCAGCATTCCACTGATTAAACTTATGGGACCAGCTGGTGCTGCGCTTGGGACAGCTATTTCTCTTATTGCGGGTAATGCTATCTTCATGAACTGGTATTATCATGCACGAATTGGAATGAACATGATTTATTTTTGGAAAGAGATAGCTAAATTCATTCCAGCATTGATTGTGCCTTGCGTGGTTGGTATTGCTATTATGAAGTTAGTCAATATTACTGGTCTCGTTAGATTGGGAGTGTTTGCAGTTATTTATGCCACAGTGTATGGTCTCTCAATGTATTTCTTAGGAATGAATGAAGAAGAGAAGCAGCTTATTTGGGGACCAATTAGAAAAATCTTAAGGAAATAAAGGAATGAAAGAGAAGGGATAATACTGGCAAAGTATCCGAGGAATCTGCATATCAGCGGTTGTGTTGATACATTTCCAGGCGGATTTGATTATTCTACTGTAAATGATACTATTTAAATGTACAAAAAGTGGAAAATAAAAATGTACAATCCCTCTTGTGATTGGTATCATTTCCATGGGAGGATTTTCACCATGGATAAAGGATTAATCACTCAGCTTCAGATACTAAAGTTGAGCAATATAAAACCAAACTTTTCAGAACTGGCTCGTCTGTATGACCTGGATCGTAGGACTGTCAAAAGGTATTATGACGGATACGAAGGCAAGCCTAAGCATCATAATAAGTCCAGCAGACTCGATGATCATTATGACCTTATTAAGACAAAGCTTTCACTTAGAGAAGCTAATGTCAGAGTGGCCTATGAATATATCATGGATGAGGTTGATTCCGGTATTGGAACATACTCAAACTTTAATAAATATGTTAAATCCAAAGGCTTGAAACCCAAGAAGACTGAAAAAGGTCATCCCCGTTATGAAACGGATATGGGAGTACAAGCACAGGTTGATTGTAAGAAAGATGTTACTCTTCACAATCGTTATGGAGAACCATTCACCTTTCAGGTGTTTGATTATAAATTGGGTTATTCTAGATACCCCATCTTTACTTACAAACTATATAAAACAAGACAGGATGTATTTGACTGCTTGATAGCATCATTTAAGGCTACTGGTGGTGTACCCAGAGAAATTCTTTTTGACAACATGTCGTCTGTTGTCGATCGTGATGGCAATAGAGCTAGTCGGATTTGTATAAAAGGAACTGGAAGAGGAGGATATACAAGTGAAGCCAGAAAAAGTATATGCTTGTTATAACAAAGATAAAGATGTGAGATTGAGCAGTTCTTCTGGAGCGGTATTTTCTTCTCTGGCAGAGTATGTGCTGAATAAGAATGGTATTGTTTACGGTGTTGCGATGTCGGAAGATTGCTATTCGGCGGAATTTATTGGAGTTACAGATAGTGAAGGGCTAACAAAGCTCCGTGGATCAAAATATCTGCAAGCAAAGGTTGGGAATACATTTAAGAGTGTTAAGAAAGAGTTACAAGCAGGAAAACTTGTGTTATTTACAGGGACAGGCTGTCAAGTAAACGGATTGAAGACCTTTCTGGGAAAGGATTATGATAATTTAATCTGTATGGATGTTATTTGCCACGGAGCACCATCACCAGCATTGTGGAGAGAATACGCACGAGATCAAGAGAAAAAAATGGGCGGAAAATTGAAAGGAATCAATTTCCGTTGCAAAGATGATAGCTGGGTTGACTTTGGAATGAAGGAAGTTCTGAGCACTATTCCGGAAGATTCCGTAAAGAAGTTTTATATATCTAAAGATAAAGACCCATATATGCAGATGTTTCTGAGAGATTATTGTTTGCGTCCATCTTGCTATGAGTGTATGGTAAAGAAAGAGAAAATGTCTGATTTAACAGTTGCAGATTTTTGGGGAATTAAAGATGTTGCTCCTGAAATGAATAATGGGTTAGGAACATCTCTTGTATTAATTCGAACAAAAAAAGGACAAGAAATATTTAACTATATCAGTTGCGAAATGAAATTAAAAGAAGTGACATATGAAGCTGGTGTAAAAGGAAATCCGGCTGAATATAAGTCTTGTGTAAGGCCATCACAAAGAGATACTTTTTTTGACGATATGCACACAATGAGCTTTGAAGAATTAGAAGGAAAATATGCCACCCCGATTAAATATTCTTTAAAAACAAGAGCTAAAAGGAAGGCAAAGAAAATAATGAAAAGTATGCTTCGAGTAATCGGGGGGGCAGAGAGTAATGTAGAATATGGCTTACTCTTTGTGTTTCGTGTTTGATTGTAAGGAGAATAAAAAATGTCTAAATACTTTGGAACGGACGGCTTCCGTGGTGAAGCCGGGATTTCATTAACTTCTGATCATGCCTATAAGGTGGGGCTGACTACTTATGGAAAGTACGAGATTGAAGATCAAGTGAACTTTACTGTATATGTTCCGAAGGAAGATGAGCATTTCATTGGAAACTTAGCTGTGATTCCGCTACAGCTGTTGGGATACTATGTAAGTGTAGCAAAGGGACTGGATGTCGATATGCCAAGAAACTTTGCAAAGAGTATGACGGTGGAGTGATTAGATATGGAAAAAGAATTACCAGTACTATATAAAAGAAAAGAAGAATGCTGTGGATGTACAGCTTGTTATGCCATCTGTCCGAAAGAAGCTATTTCTATGGTAGAGGACGAAGAGGGATTTGAATATCCACAGATTGATGGAAGCAAGTGCGTGCGGTGCTATCAGTGTTTGAAAGTGTGTCCATTCATATGAGTCTGAGGTGTCAGGTGCAAAAGAACATTCTGTGAACATTTTGTTGAATAATCCGGACTTCGTGTCCCTGCTGTCCGGGAATAGGAAAACACAAATCCGCTTTTAAGGAAGCCAGCGTTCTGGTGGCGGAAACCATTATAATAAATCCTTTAGAATGTACTCATGCACCAAGAGGTGTAAATACATTCAAGGGAGGTCATGACCATGACCAAGTATCGAGAGATTCTCAGACTTAGTGGTCTGGGACTCAGTCAGCAGAACATTGCCGACAGCTGCAATGTATCCAAGAAGATGGTCAATCGCATTTTAAAAAGAGCTAGGGAACTAGATTTTTCCTGGCCTCTTGACGAAAACGATACCGATGCTGTGCTCGCAGAAAAGTTCTTTACTTCTGCAAACCAAGTCGCATCCAATAAAAGGATGCTTGACTATGATTACATCCGTAAGGAGTTGCTCCGCAATGGAGTCAGTAAGAAACTCCTGTGGACTGAATACATGGAGGACTGCCGTGCCAACGGCGATGAGCCACTTGTGTATTCCCAGTTCTGCTACCACATTCAACAGGATGAGCAGAAACGACGTGCTACAATGCACATCAGTCGCAAACCAGGTGAGCAGGTTGAGGTTGACTGGGCAGGTGATCCTGCAACATTTATTGACCCGGATACCGGTGAGATATTAAAGGCTTACATATTCGTTGGTGTAATGATTTACAGCCAGTATGCGTATGAGAAGCCTTTCTGGATATGAAGCAGAAATCATGGATCGCTGCTCATGTTCATAAGTACGAATTCTTTGGCGGTGTTGCCAGAATTCTCGTATCAGATAACTGTAAGACAGCAGTTGTCCACAATGGTGGATGGAAAGACCAGTATATCAATGAAACTTATCAGGAAATGGCTGAACACTATAGCACAGCTATCATCCCTGCCCGTGTCAGGACTCCAAAGGATAAGCCCAATGCTGAGGATGCTTGAGGTGTCAGGTTCAGATGAACATTCTGTGAATAATACTAGGGTGCTGTAAGCTAGAGTGTCAGGTACAAGTGAAAGATCTGTGCCGTGGGAAAAGTATCAAATGATAAGAAGTGATTTCAAAATATTTGAAGAATTAGGGTAAAGTAGTATAATATAATCCGTTGATTTAAAATCATATTAAAAATGCAGAGGAGAAAAAACTATGTGTGGAATAGTAGGATTCGTAGGAAATGAACAGGCAGCCCCTATCCTTTTGGATGGATTGGCAAAACTTGAGTACAGGGGATATGATTCAGCTGGTATAGCTGTAAGGGACAATGACTCGAATATCAAGATAGTTAAGGCCAAGGGGCGTTTGAAAGGACTCATAGAGAAAACTGATGCGGGACATGCAGTATTTGGTACGTGTGGTATTGGTCATACTAGATGGGCGACACATGGTGAGCCATCAGAGACAAATGCACATCCCCACACAAGTGATGATGGCAATGTAGTTGGTGTACATAATGGTATTATTGAGAATTATCAGGAATTGAAGGCCAAGCTGATGAAGAATGGATATTCATTTTATTCTTCAACAGATACTGAGGTTGCGGTTAAGCTTGTTGATTATTATTACAAGAAGTATGAGCATACCCCTGTAGATGCAATTAATCATGCAATGGTTCGAATTCGTGGTTCCTACGCACTTGCTATGATGTTTGAAGAGTATCCAAATGAAATATATGTTGCCAGAAAGGACAGTCCTATGATTATAGGTGTTGCTGATGGTAACTGCTATATTGCTTCAGATGTGCCGGCTATATTGAAGTATACAAGAAATGTATATTATATTGGCAATATGGAGCTTGGACGTCTAGCTGATGGAAAGGCTACATTCTATAATCTTGATGGAGATGAGATCCAGAAAGATCTTGTTGAGATCAAGTGGGATGCTGAAGCTGCAGAGAAGGGCGGATATGAGCATTTCATGATGAAGGAGATTCATGAGCAGCCAAGGGCTATTCAGGATACTATGAATTCTAAGATGAAGGATGGCAGAATAGATCTTAGTGATGTAGGATTCAGTGAGGATGATATTAAAAACATTTCACAGGTTATCATTGTAGCCTGTGGTTCTGCGTATCATACAGGAGTGGTAACACAGTACGTTATGGAGGATCTCGCTAGAATCCCAGTTCGTGTAGAACTTGCATCAGAATTCAGATATAGAAAGCCAATACTCAACAAGAATGATCTTGTTATTGTTGTCAGCCAGTCGGGCGAGACTGCCGATACTCTTGCAGGACTTCGTCTTGCAAAGGATCAGGGAGTAAAGACTCTTGGTATAGTGAATGTTGTAGGTTCTTCGATTGCGCGTGAGGCTGACAATGTGTTCTATACTATGGCTGGTCCAGAGATTGCGGTTGCAACTACTAAGGCATACAGCGCACAGCTCATTGCTGGATATATGCTTTCAATTGAGTTTGCCAGAGTTCGTGGGCAGATTACAGATGAACAGTATACGGATTATATAGTGGAACTCGAGACTATACCTGATAAGATTAATAAGATCCTTGAAGATAAGGAGAGAATACAGTGGTTTGCGGCTAAGCAGGCAAATGCACAGGATATTTTCTTTGTGGGACGTGGCATAGATTATGCTATTTGCCTTGAAGGAAGCCTTAAGCTTAAGGAGATCAGCTATATACATTCCGAGGCATATGCTGCGGGAGAATTGAAGCATGGAACGATAAGCCTTATTGAGGATGGAATTCTTGTAATTGGTTCACTGACACAGCCGGAGCTCTATGAGAAGACTATCAGCAATATGGTTGAATGTAAGAGCCGTGGAGCTTCGCTTATGGCACTTACGACAGTTGGTAACTATTCAATAGAGGACACGGCAGAATTTACTGTGTATGTTCCTAAGACGGATGAACATTTCGCTGCTAGTCTGGCCGTAGTGCCACTGCAGTTACTTGGATATTATGTGTCTGTTGCCAGGGGACTTGATGTGGACAAGCCAAGGAATCTGGCGAAGAGTGTTACGGTGGAGTAGAAATTAATAGATTATGATATGCAATTGCCAGCCCGGTGGGCTGGCAATTGGTGGATACGAGGGGGATATTATGGAAAACAATCAGACATTTGCGGAAAAACATCCAAAATTGAATACACTTATAGGACTAATCCTTTTGTCTATATTATGTATAGGTGCTGTATTCTTGGTTAAATGGATAGTGTTTTTTATCGGAGATGGCTTAGTTGCTATCAAGACTTTCTTAAAAGAGTTTGTGAATTCGACAGACAAGGTAATTGTTGTTGCGATGATAACCGGTTCGGTTTCTATAGTAGGTGTGGTGATTAGTTCTATTGTTGCTAAAGTGGTAGAATACAGATTTAATGTAAAAAAATACTTGTATGATAAAAGAGAAGAACCATATAAGCAGTTTGTTGAGATGATATATGCAATTATGGAGGATTCAAAGAAACCTGAGAATGAGAGAATGTCTGAAAAGGATATGGTGAAAATGGTATCAGAATTTTCGAAGGGGTTGACTCTATGGGGATCTAATAGAGTTGTGAAGAAATGGCTGAAATATAGAAAATCATCGTTGCAAGGCAATAATAAAGACGTGCTTATTCAGATGGAAGATATTATTTATGAAATTAGAAGAGATGTCGGACTTGGTAGAAAGCTAAAAAGAGGTGATATGCTGTCATTCTTTATTAATGATATAGAAAACTTGCGGAAGTAAGGCCGAATATTCAGTTATTAAAAGGGCTTTGAAGAATGTTATATTTAGATAGATTTACAGAAGCGATGGCCAATGTATTATTATTGGGATATAAGGAATCGCCAATTAGTTTGTATTACGATGATTTAGAAAATATTTAGGTGAAATTTTTAAGGATAGTTCAGAGTTGTAAATGCTATTATAAAAGTTGACCACTTTAGTCCGTTTTGCTAACAAATAAGTTTACCACCTTGAATATATCCTTTAAGATTTTTATGTTCAGTGTTAGTAGGCAATGCCATTGTAAATGTCAATGAAAAAGTTTACCAGTCGCTAGCGAAAAAGTTGACGGGAGAAGGACTGCTCATCCCGAAGTGCTGCTGTAATCCAGGTAAAGATATTTCCTACCATTTCTTCAGCATTCGGCGTATCCTTGGGAGCCTTGCCATGCGCCGGGATAATAGCGGTGCCATAATGTTCAGCCAGTTCCTGATAGGTTTCATTGACCTGCTTGTCTTTCCATCCGCCATTGTGAACAACTGCAGTCTTGCAGTTATTCGGTACAAGGATTCTGGCAACACCGGCAAAGTGTTCGTACATATCCATGATTTTTGTTTCATGTCCAGAAATGCTTCCACGTATGCACACTGGCTGTAAGTCATTACGCCAACAAATATGTAAGAGTTGATGCTGGAGGATATGACGTAGCAAGGACGAAGGTTATATGCCTATATTATAAGTCAATAAATAATATTAAAAAATTAATTGATATATGTGACATACTGCATGTATATGATAATACAGATAAGCCACAAAGAATAATTTGTAGCATAAAGATGATATATCAATTTATCCTGATGAATATTGGAGTGAGCGGGATATAATAAAATTATTACAATTGGTAGTGGATAAAGAATAAAAGTCTTTTCACCATGAACATGGCGGAGCTGACTTGGATGATGTCACCGAACTGAGGGGAGTGATAATTAACTTCCTAACTATCATATAAAAATATTTTCAAAAAAATCAAGAGGTAATTGCAAAAAAATATATTTTTGTTATACTTATAAGAGCAAAAAACTAGAAAATTTGTAAAATATATGTATAATGTTTAGTTCTATCAGATGCAGATAGTAGAGAAATGCATATGAAGGATAAGGAGGGAGCCTATGGTTGATATATTGGATGCAGCACGCTATTTGATATTCTTATCATACGGAAGAAAAAAATATTCTCTCACCCCATTAAAGTTGCAAAAACTTTTGTATTTAACTCAAGGATGGAGTTATGTATGGGATAATAAACCAGCTTTTGCTGATGATTTTTGTGCATGGCAATACGGACCTGTAAATGAGAGAGTGTATGAAACATTTAAAAAGTACGGAAGATCTGAAATCCCGGAAGTAGAAGGTTGCGGTAGAATTGCGGATGAAAGTGTTGAAGAAACAATTGAAGAAATTTGGCTAGAATATGGAAAATACACAGCATACGATTTAGTTGAGTTAACTCATTCGCAAAGTCCATGGAAGAATGCATATTCTAGTGGATTAAGGATCACAAATAGTAGCATAAAAACATATTTTCAGTCAACTTTTTAGTTGACTGAATTTTGCATTAGGAGGAAAACATGGCGTTTGTATTAAAAGGGATAGAGATAGAGAACTTTAAATCATATGCAGAAAAACAGTACATTCATTTTTCAGATTTATCAGTTTTGCTTGGCGCTAATAGCAGCGGAAAGAGTACTGCGTTACAAGCACTTTTAATTATGAAACAAACCATAGAGTGTAACAGCCCGGATGAAGAACTATTATTGTCTGGAAAATATGTTGCATTAGGAGACTTTGGTGATGTAATCTCGAATCCCCAAAAAGATTTTTTCTCTCTTGCTGCGGTTTTAGAGAAAGCAGAAAAATCAGAGAATGAAGTCGAAAATGATGAATTTAGAATAGCTTGGTATTTTAAACGTGCTGACGATGGAATATCTGCTACATTGGTTAGATTAGATATCATTTATGAAAATTTAATCTTGTCATTTAGACGTACTGATAATATTCATTATATGTATATCAATGAAAAAAGAAGTCCATTCAGTGCAAAAATCTCTAATCTAATGATGGTAAAATATTATATTCATTACGATACTGTGTTTAATAATAAATTGGCAGAGTTATTGAATGAATTGTCACAAGTACTTTTGCCAAAGAAGATTACAACAGTACAGACTGACCAGCCGGTAGGCTTAAGTGAAATTGAAAATTTCTATTTTAAGCTTATGGATAGAATTCAAATGAATAAAGATGAACAATATGTTGTCTCGTCAGAACATGGCGAGATGGCTAAGAGGATTGGAGATTTATTAGACAAATTTGGTGAACAGGAACTTCCTAGATTTGAAGCTGTTTCAAGGATTTTACCCAAAGAACTTCGATTAAAGATGTTAGAGTTAGCACTTTCTGGTCTGGATAATATGGAAAATGTAAATAAAATTATTTCAAAATATGAAGCTTATTTATTTGAATATTCTATGAATGAGCATAGTGTAGCAGGCTATGAAGGAATTTTTGGACTAGGTAGCAATCCATTCAGATTGTTTGATAGAGATGGAGGAAAGAAAGACAATCTTACGCAGCTCAAGTTTGCATTGGACTTTTATAATAGTTTTCTAAAAAATATTTTGTCTAAAGTATTTTTTGTAGGACCGATTAGAGAAACCCCCAAAGGGCTATATAATATTGGATTTGAAACAATTCCTAAATATGTTGGACCAACAGGGGCCTATTTTGCATCCGTTTTGTTACATGAAAATAAAAAAGAGAGGGAATATATTCTCCCAGATAGAATAGAAAGATGTACATTGTCAGATGCTTTAGCCGAATGGATGATTCACTTAAATGTTGCGAGCGCAGTGGATGTCGATAAGAAAAACTCATTTGGATTTAGCGTTTCTATAAAGAATATGGAACAAGTTAAATCAGATATTATGAATGTGGGTATTGGAACAAGCCAGGTATTGCCAGTGTTGATTTCGGTCTTATTATCTGAACCAAACGAAATACTGGTATTTGAACAACCAGAGCTTCATTTACACCCATATTCTCAGAGCCGTTTGGCTGATATGTTCACAGAATTTTGCAAACACGGAAGAAAAATTATTTTAGAAACACATAGTGAGTACTTCTTGTTAAGGCTCAGATATCATATTGTTAAAGAACAATATTCGCAAGATGCTACAGCAGTGAATTTTTTTCAAAATAAAGGTGGAACTAAAGTGACTTTCGCAAATATTTCTGGTTTTGGAAATATTGATTATCCGGAAGATTTCAGAGACGAAACACAAGAGCTACTAAATTCAATACTTGAGGCATCATTCGAAAGGAAGGGGCTATCATGAGTGTGTTGATAGATCCGTATATGTTTGAACTTTCAAATGAACAAGAAATCCGTGATAATATTACCTTTTTTATGAATGTGATTAAAATTGCATCATATCCTGAAAAAAGCAAACGAATTTCCATTGCCGTTTATAGTGGAATGATAGAAAAAATGCAAAAACGTGCAATACAGCCGTTTCCAATACAGCTGTCAATGATTCAAGATAAAGATTTGAAGAGTACAATTATGCAACTAAATAATTCCTTTAGTAATGCATTAATAAAATTTGTTGAAAATATAGATATTGATGAATGTGTTGGAAATCAAGAGTTTGTAGTTTGTAACGATGAAAAAATGCTGGAAGATGATCGTTATTTTGAGTTGTTAAGTACCTTACTTGTTCCCTGTTATTCTGATACTGTTGATTTAGATTCAAAAATCCTGACTGGTAATAAAGAAAATGGCAAACAAATTGGGGATACTTTTGAACTAGTTTGTAACTGTGATACTCGCGGATATCGGAAAATATGTAGTTTTATAAGGGTTGATGACTTAGTTTCGGATGAGGATAAAGTAATACAAGAATTTAAACAAAAGGAAAAAAATGGCGGGATTCCTGTTAGCACTATAGTTACGGCAAGTATTGGAAGCCATCACAATCACGTTCAAGCAGATAGAAAAAAGTTTTCGAAGCTTGATGAACTTTCATCACAAAATAAAATTGTATTACGTTTGCTTAAAGAATTGGGGTTGTTTAGAATAATATTTGGTAGGTTTACACCTAATGGAGTGAAAGCAATCGGAACAATGTCAATACAAAATGTTGTCTCAAAGGATTCTCAAGACATTGTGACAGTTAATTTTTCTGCTGAAACGCAGATGGTTATTGAAACTTTTTTGTATTTCCCCAAAGGAATTGGTAAATTATTAAAAAGATATTTTAAGTCGGAACAATTGACATATCAGTCAGTTAAAAATATGATTGAAAAAATAAAATAGTAATGTACAAAAACGTCAATTTTTTACAAAGGTAACGCAACCGCTCCATAGCCAGTACCCTACCGTATTCTTAAAAAATTTGAAATAATCTTCCTAAAAAGTTGGAAAATCCGCGCGGATTTTCCAACTACGTTAAGGAGGTTGTCTATGGATACACGATTAGTTGCGAGAGAAAAACAATTAGAAGGCTGGGCTTTGATTAGCCAAGAATGCAAGAATAGCGGTTTGAAGACCAAGGACTGGCTGGCTCAGAATAACATTTCAAAAGACCAGTATTATTATTGGCTGAGGATTGTACGAGAAAATGCTTATATCGAAAGCAAAAATAAGGCTGCTCAAATAAATCAGGTAGTGAGGATCGAATGCGAAGATGTTAATACCTCACAAAATATTTCTACAGATATGATCACTATAAATCATGAACAATTAAACATAAGCATACCGGTGACAGCAGACGTGAACACAATACGGACAATTATGGAGGTAGCTGTACATGCTAAATAACGCCACCTGTTTTAATAACATTTACATAGTATGCAGCAGAACTGATCTGAGATATGGCATAGACAGTCTTGCCGGAGTTCTCCGATCACTAGGCATCGAGAATCTGGCAGCGGTCAATACGCTGTATTTATTCTGTGGGAGAAGATCAGACAGGATCAAAGGATTAGTCTGGGAAGGTGATGGTTTTCTTCTGCTTTACAAGAAACTTGTAAATGGTTCGTTCCAGTGGCCGCGGAATGCAAGTGAAGTAAAAAGCTTGACTGCAAAACAGTTCAGGTGGCTGATGGAGGGCTTGACAATAGAGCCTCGAAAGTCGGTTAAAGAAGTATCATTTGAGTACATGAGCTGATAACTTTTGTGCATAACAGAGAAAAATATATGATATTTCACGTAAAAAACACCTATTCCCTGCATAGATATATATCTGTTGCAGGGGGCAGAATTAATTCGTTACATGCGGTCAAGTACATTTCGATATTCAAAAGATCTGATTATCTTAAAGCATATTTACAAGCAGTATAAGAGTAAACGCTCCACTGTGGGTAAGCGAATTAGATGAAGACTATGAACTTATGCTTTACGCATATGAGGAAGTCACTGATAAACTCTATGGCTAACCTCTTGGGAATGTCTATTATCACGGGCATTCCCTTATATTTGAACCAAAGTGGTAAACTTTTTCAGTAGCAACTGGTAAACTAATTCGCTAGCGGAGTGGTAAACTTTTTCATTGACATTTACACCTATTTTATTTCTACAATAAACGTACACTATCGTGACCATCATGGAGGTTGACGTAGTATATAAATTAAT